>Ga0163150_10000109_pt1 | contig 141993 bp, 134 predicted proteins | sample OliLakLV19P2IB_FD_148628 | JGI IMG/M metagenome (GOLD analysis project Ga0163150, IMG submission 148628) | Freshwater microbial mat bacterial communities from Lake Vanda, McMurdo Dry Valleys, Antarctica - Oligotrophic Lake LV.19.P2.IB | ecosystem: Environmental > Aquatic > Freshwater > Lake >... | reverse complement strand
CCGATCCCATCCCGAACTCGGCCGTGAAACGCTCCAGCGCCAATGATACTCAGGCTTAAGCCTCGGGAAAGTAGGCCGCCGCCAGACCTGCTAACGACAGCGACACACAAGCGGATACGGTGCAGACCAAAGTGCAGACACAAATCCAGCTTTCGATCGTTCGAACATCCACTCGCTAACATCTACATCCGGTTGACGCAGGGTGGAGCAGCCCGGTAGCTCGTCAGGCTCATAACCTGAAGGTCATAGGTTCAAATCCTATCCCTGCACCCATTCAAAAACGCCCTCGGCTTACGCCGGGGGCGTTTTTGCATTTGGCATTTCAGAGTTCGCCGGCGCGGGCGAGTTTGGCGACGGCTTGCATGCGCGTCTTCACGCCGAGCTTGCGTTTGGCGTTTTCGACATGCGCGTGAACGGTCGATTGTGCGATTCCTAAGATCTGGCCGATGTCCCAATCGGATTTGCCTTCGGCGGCGAAGGCCAGGCAATCGCGTTCGCGCGGCGTGAGGTGCACAGCCTTGAACGGCGGCGCGTCGAGTTCGCGCAGACGGTCGTGGACGTAGTGGCTCGAGAGCACGATCGCCTTGCGCAGCTCGGACGAGAGTTCGACGCCGTCGAACGTTGCGAGGCTGAGGACGTTGACGTTCGTCGGCGTGTGGTTCGGAACGGCTATGCCGTCGCGAAGGCCGAAGGCGTGCAGGACGTTCCACATCTCGTCATTGGCTTTGGCGAACACGTCGCTCGCGACGGTCGTCGCTTCGCTCCAGACGAACGGGCGGGCGCTGCGGCGGGAGGCGTGGGTGACGAAGTTGGTTTGGGCGAAGCCGCGTTCGAAATAGATCTGGTCCCAGCCTTTTGGCGTCTCGCGGTAGTGGATGTGTTCGCGCGCGTCGTCGGCGTCGAGCGAATGCGCGCGGGCGAAGATGGCGCCGAAGCCGTGCGGTTTCAGTTTGTCGAAATAGCGGCGGCCGATCTCGGCTGCGGTGGAAGCGCAATCGAGACCGTCGAGCAGCTCGAAGGCGGTACGCAGAACGGCGGTCATGCCCTATTATACAGGCGCGCGCGGGGCGTCTGCCTATGGCACGGGCGTCACAAACGTACGGCTTTGTGCGGGTTTCGTGTTGGCGGCAGCGTGGGCGGTCTGCTCAATTGTTGGGCGGGTCCAAGTGCCGTCCGCCAGATAGCCCTGGCTGTAGAGGTAAACGAGGTCGAGCCGCTGCGCTCTTGCGGCTTGGAGCGGTGGAAGGGGGTGGTCCGTCGGGATGTCGGCGACGATGCGTTCGTTCGAACCACCACGTCGGGCAGTTCGGCCATGTCGGGTGTCCGTTTGGATTCGTCGCCGGGGACAATGCGATATGAGATTTGGCGGGTGCGGGTGTCGCGCTTCTCGCCGATGCTGAGCGCATGCTCAACGCGTGCGCCAGCTAGTGATTGGGCGATCTGAACGATGAGCGGAATATCATCCTCGCGCTCAACGAGGTCGGTTGGGCTATCCGGTAGCAGTGATGGCGCCGGGTCGTCCAAGCGGTGCTTGTCGGTCGGCGGGGCGGTTGGCTCGGGCCGATATGCCAGCATCAGAGAATTTTCGCGGGGCGGCGGGATGTAGGCCTCATCGCTTGGGGACCGCGTGCGGCAGCGGCGTTTGCGCCACTTGCAGCGGTGGGAGGCCGTTGCCGGCGCGGCGTGCCAGCGGCGCTTGCTCAGGGTGTGTTTGCGCTTGCGTTTTATGGTCGCGCGTTTGGCATGGCGGGCGCGAGGCTTTGCTTTCTTCGTCGAGGTGGGGATCGAGCGGCCGTCATCGCGACCAGATTTGTAGCCTCGGTCAGAGAGACGCTGTTCGCTGGCAAGCGCTGTTGCATGACGCCGGCTTGCGCGGGGCCGGAGGCGGCCCAAGCGCAAGCGAGTATCAAGATAACGATGTGTGTTTGCGGCTCACGCCCTGTGCGCCCTGGCTGCTCCGTCATGGTCCGCGGAAGGATCGCGCAGCTATCCCCTGCGCAGGGGGGTGACGGGGGTGGCCGACGGCGTCGCCTGCGTCTAGTCTGGCGGCATGAGTTCTTTGTTTGATGCGGAATTGGATCAGCATGTCGCCGTCGCACTGGCGACCAAGGCGCAGCTGCGCGCACCGTTCGAGCGGGTGGTTGGCGCTTGCGCGCGGGCACTGAAGGCGGACGGCAAGATTCTGCTGTTCGGCAATGGTGGTAGTGCGGCGGACGCTCAGCATTTGGCGACGGAGTTGACGGTGCGTTACCGGCAGGATCGTCGTGCGTTGGCGGCGATCGCGTTGACGACCGACAGTTCGGCGCTGACGGCGATTGGAAACGATCTGGGATTCGAGCAGATTTTTTTGCGGCAGGTTGAGGCTCTCGGGCGGCGCGGGGACGTTGCGGTCGGGATTACGACGTCCGGGCGCAGTCCGAATGTCATCCGCGCGCTGGAGGTGGCGCGCGAGATGGGGCTTGTGACGGTTGCGCTAACCGGTGGGACGGGTGGGGATACGGGGCGGGTGGCCGACCACGTGTTGTTGGTCCCGTCAGATGTGACAGCTCGGATTCAGGAGTTGCACATTACGCTGGGGCAAATGCTCTGCGCCGCGCTGGAAATCGAGCTTGGTTTGGTGGCGCCGTAGGTTTCACGGCAGACTGCGTGGTATCTTCGATTGACACCGGTTGGCTGGGTAAATACGGGATGCTCCCAAACCCGTCTCGTCTTTAGGAATGCTTGCCTTGGCGACGCCCCCGAAACGCTCGCCGCATCTCGCGCGGCTTGAAGCGGAAAGCATCTACATCATGCGGGAGGTCGCGGCCGAGTTCGCGAACCCGGTGATGATGTATTCGATCGGCAAGGATTCGTCGGTGATGCTTCACCTGGCGATGAAGGCGTTCTATCCGGCAAAACCCCCATTCCCGCTGCTGCATGTCGATACGACGTGGAAATTCCGGGACATGATTGCGTTCCGCGACGAGACGGTGAAGCGCCTGGGCCTGAAGCTGCTTGTGCACATCAATCAGGACGGCGTCGAGCGGGGGATCAATCCGTTCGACTCCGGGTCGGCCGTGCACACGCAGGTGATGAAGACGGAAGGGTTGAAGCAGGCGCTCGACCAGTACGGCTTTGACGCGGCGTTCGGTGGGGCGCGGCGTGACGAGGAGAAGAGCCGGGCGAAGGAGCGCATCTTTTCGTTCCGCAACGCGCAGCACGGCTGGGATCCCAAGAACCAGCGGCCGGAGCTTTGGAATTTATTCAACGCGCGGGTTCGCAAGGGCGAGTCCATCCGCGTGTTTCCGTTGTCGAACTGGACCGAGCTCGACATATGGCAATACATTTTGGCCGAGCAGATTCCGATCGTGCCGCTGTACTTTGCGGCGAAGCGGCCGGTCGTCGAGCGCGACGGTACGCTGATCATGCGCGACGACGAGCGGATGAAATTGAAGCCCGGCGAGGTCGTGCAGGATCGGTTGGTCCGGTTCCGGACGCTTGGGTGTTATCCGCTGACCGGCGCGATCGAGTCGCCGGCCGTGACGCTTGAAGAGATCGTCGCCGAGATGCTGACGGCGCGGACGTCCGAGCGGCAAGGGCGTCTCATCGATAGCGACGAGTCCGCTTCGATGGAGAAGAAGAAGCGCGAGGGCTATTTCTGATGAGCCCCGACGAACTGCGCGCGTTTCTGGCCAAGCAGGAAGGCAAATCCTTCCTGCGGTTTCTGACTTGCGGGTCGGTTGACGACGGCAAGTCGACGTTGATCGGGCGGTTGCTTTACGACACGAAGCTGATTTTTGAGGATCAGCTGAAGACGTTGGAGAAAGACTCGCGCAAGCACGGCACGACCGGCGAGGACATCGATTTTGCGTTGCTACTCGACGGGCTTGAGGCAGAGCGGCAGCAGGGGATTACGATCGACGTCGCGTATCGTTTCTTCACGACGGAGAAGCGCAAGTTCATCGTCGCCGACACGCCGGGGCATGAGCAGTACACGCGCAACATGGCGACCGGGGCATCGAACTCTGATCTTGCCGTTATTCTCGTGGACGCGCGCAAGGGAGTTCTGACCCAGACGCGGCGGCATGCCTACATCTGTTCACTGTTGCGCATCCGGCATGTCGTGCTGGCGATCAACAAGATCGATCTCGTGGATTATTCGGAAGACATCTTCGATGCGATCGACGGCGAGTTTCGCGATTTCGCCGACAAGCTTGGGTTCGCCTCGCTCGTGTCGATCCCGATCTCGGCGCGGTTCGGCGACAATGTGATCGAGCCTGGCGGGCGACTTGGTTGGTATACGGGACCGACGTTGCTCGCGCATCTTGAGACGGTCGACGTCGATTCCGATCGAACGCAGCGGCCTCTGCGGATGCCGGTGCAGTGGGTCAATCGGCCGAATCTCGATTTCCGTGGCTTTGCCGGAACGATCGCAACGGGGCATGTGCGCGTCGGCGATCCGATTGTCGTGGCGGCCTCGGGGCGGACGTCGACGGTGGCGCGGATTGTCACCATGGACGGTGACCTGGCGGATGCTTCGGCGGGTGCTGCGGTGACGCTGACGCTCAAAGATGAGATCGACATTTCGCGCGGCGATGTTTTGGCGTCGCCGGCGGCGCGGCCGGAGGTGGCGGATCAGTTCGCGGCGCATCTGCTTTGGATGGCCGAGGACGAGTTGCTGCCGGGGCGGCAGTATCTCATCAAGATCGGCGCGAAGACGGTGCCGGCTTCGGTGACTGAGCTGAAGCACAAGATCGACGTTAACAGCCTCGATCATTTTGCGGCGAAGACGTTGCAGCTCAACGAAGTCGGGTTCTGCAATTTCTCGACAACCGCGCCGATTGCGTTCGACGCTTATGCCGACAGCCGCGAGACGGGCGGGTTCATCGTTGTCGACCGGCTGACGAACGGCACGGTCGGCGCAGGCATGATCGACTTCGGTTTGCGCCGGGCGACCAACGTTCATCTGCAGGCGCTCGACGTCGACAAGGAAGCGCGCGCGTCGATGAAGGGGCAGAAGCCCGTCATTCTTTGGTTCACGGGTCTTTCGGGTTCGGGCAAGTCGACGATCGCGAACATTGTCGAGCGGAAGCTGCACCTGGGCGGGCAGCACACCTATGTGCTCGACGGCGACAACGTGCGGCACGGGTTGAACCGCGATCTTGGCTTCACCGACGCGGACCGCGTCGAGAACATTCGGCGTGTCGCGGAAGCGGCGAAGCTGTTCGTCGACGCGGGGATGATTGTGCTGGTGTCGTTCATTTCGCCCTTCCGGTCGGAGCGGCGCGTGGCGCGTGAACTTGTCGGGTTCGACGAGTTCTTGGAAGTGTTCATCGATACGCCGATCGAGGTGTGCATGGCGCGCGATCCGAAGGGGCTCTACAAGCGCGCCGCGGCCGGCGAGATCAAGAATTTCACCGGCATCGACTCGCCGTATGAGCCGCCTGAGGCGCCAGAGATCCATGTGCACACGGTCAATGTGACGGCGGAGGACGCAGCGGATCAGATCGTCGCGCGGTTGCGGTCGGAGAAGATCATTCCGTAAGCCATGCAACCGACCGACCGTAGTCTGCTTGAACTAGGCAAATCCGTATATCGTGTGGCACGCTAAACCGTTGCCGACATGGGTGGATGCGCATGCTGCTAGGATTTGGCTGGGCCGTCATTCGAGCGTCGCAATCGCGCCTCGTTGGCTCTGGTCTCGACGAACTCGACGCCATTGATAATGAACTCGCGCTCGCCGACCGCTCACTGCGGGTCGCCTGTCGAGCCTGGCTAGATAAGTGCGGTGACCCGTGGTTGATTTGGCAGTTGTCTGACCAACTGAATAGTCATTCGGGTTTGCTGCAATTTCACACGTCGCGTAATCATCGAACGAGCGCTTTTTGGGACTTGGCCGAATTCGTTGCGCAGCAAAGCAAAGGGTCCTTTGGGGTTTTGTACGTGCATGACGACGAGGATCTCGGCACGCGGACGGGGCAGGATTATTCACTGTCGTTCCGGGTGTGGCGCATCCTTGACGGTGCACTGACTGAGCACAACGACCCGCTGTTTTCGCCGTTTGCCTCCCAGCATGCGTTCGGAGGCGCGGGCGGATTTGGCGAATGAGGTTTCGGAAGCCGCGAGGCGCAGCCGTATACGCGTGCTGTTCGTGTGCAGCCAGAATCTTCTGCGCAGCCCGACGGCCGAGCAGGTCTTTGCCAACTATCCCGGCATCGAATGCACGTCCGCGGGGCTCGCGAAGGACACGCACAACGCGGTGACGGACGAGTTGGTCGAGTGGGCCGAGCTCATCTTCGTGATGGAGAAGGCGCATCGCCGCAAGCTCTCCGCGAAATTCGGGAAGCTGCTCAAGAAACAACGCGTCATCTGCTTGGACATCCCGGATGACTACGAATTCATGGATCCGGCGCTGATTGAGTTGCTGAACGAAAAAGTGCGCCCGCTCCTGCCGCGTCCAGATCGCGCGTGAGATGCGCTACTTGTTCTCAGGCTTCACCGCGGTGCGGCCGACGCTGTGGTACTCGAAGCCGGCTTCGAGCATTTCGCGCGGCGTGTAGATGTTGCGCAGGTCGACCATGAGCGGACGCTTGAGCAGCGCCTTGGTGCGCGCGAAATCGAGGGCGCGGAATTCGTTCCATTCGGTCAGGATCGCGACGCCGTCGGCGCCGGTCATCGCTTCGTAGCCGTTTTGCGTCCACTTGACGCCGGGCAGAAGTTTTTCCGCTTCGGCCATGCCTTCGGGATCGAAGGCGCGAACCGTCGCGCCGGCTTGCTGAAGCGCCGGGATGATGTCGAGCGAGGGGCTGTCGCGCATATCGTCGGTGTTTGGTTTGAAGGTAACGCCGAGGATGGCGACGGTCTTGCCTTTCACGCCGCCGAACGCGTCGATGATTTTGTCGGCCATCCGCTTTTTGCGGTTGGCGTTGACGTCGATCACGGATTCGATGATGCGCGAGGGCACGCCGAATTCCGAGGCTTGGCGCACGAGGGCGAGCGTGTCTTTCGGGAAGCACGAACCGCCGTAGCCAGGGCCTGCGTTCAGAAACTTCGAGCCGATGCGGCCGTCGAGGCCGATGCCGCGGGCGACGTCTTGGATGTCGGCGCCGGCGCGCTCGCAGAGGTCGGCCATCTCGTTGATGAAGGTGATCTTCATCGCGAGGAAGGCGTTGCTGGCGTATTTGATGAGTTCGGAGGCTTCGCGCGTCGTGAAGACGAACGGCGTCTTGTCGTTGAGGAAGAGCGGGCGATAGAGCGCGCGCATGACGTTGCGAGCGCGCTCGCTTTCCGTGCCGACGACCACGCGGTCGGGGCGTTGGAAGTCTTCGATCGCTGAACCTTCGCGCAGGAATTCCGGATTGGAGGCGACGTCGAATTCGGCGGCCGGGTTGCGTTCGCGAATGATGGCTTCGACCTTGCTGCAGGTGCTGACCGGCACGGTCGATTTGGTGACGATGACCGTGTAGCCCTTCAGTGCGTCGGCGATTTCGGCCGCTGCTTCCCAGACGTAGGTCAGGTCGGCGAAACCGTCGCCGCGGCGGCTCGGCGTACCGACGGCGATGAAGACGGCTTCGGCGTCGGGTACGGCCGATTTCAGATCGGTGGTGAAGGAGAGGCGGCCGGCCTTCACGTTGTCGGCGACGAGCGCGTCGAGGCCGGGTTCGAAGATCGGGATCTCGCCGCGGTTGAGGCGCGCAATCTTGCTTTCGTCTTTGTCGACGCAAACGACGTGGTGGCCGAAGTTCGAGAAGCAAGCGCCGGATACGAGCCCGACGTATCCCGTGCCGATCATCGCTACGCGCATATCAGTCCCCCAGTCCCGTCGTCAGAGCTTTAGTTGCTTCAGAATTTCGCGCAGCGGTCCCGCGGTGTCGGGGCGGCTGAGGCCGATCGCGATGTTTGCTTGCAGGAAGCCGACCTTGTCGCCGCAGTCGAAGCGTTGACCGTGGAAGCGTTGCGCGTGGAAGGGTCCATGCCCGATGAGGCGCGCGAGCGCGTCGGTGAGCTGGATCTCGTCGCCGGCGCCGCGCTCGTGGCGTTCGAGTTCGGCGAAGACTTGCGGCTGGAGGATGTAGCGACCGATCACGGCGAGGCGCGACGGTGCTTCAGACGGTTTGGGCTTTTCGACGATGCCGCGGATGGCGATGAGGTCGCCAGTTGCGTCGCCGTCCGGGGTGATGATGCCGTAGCGCTTGGTCTCTTCCTGCGGGACTTCGCGAACGGCGATGACGTTGCCGCCGACTTCGCTGTACGCCGTCACCATGCCCTCGAGGCAGCCGGGTTGATCGACCAGCAATTCGTCGGGCAGGAGGACAGCGAACGGCTCATCGCCGACGAAGTGGCGGGCGCACCATACGGCGTGGCCAAGGCCCAGCGGGCTCTGCTGGCGCGTGAAGCTGACCGAGCCTGAGGGCGGCAGGGCCTCAAGCAGGCTGTTCAGCTCCGAGGTCTTGTCGCGGGCTTCGAGGAGGGCTTCGAGCTCGTAGGCGTGGTCGAAGTGGTCTTCGATGATGTGCTTGCCGCGACCGGTGACGAAGATGAACTGCTCGATCCCGGCGGCTTTGGCTTCCTCAACCGCGTATTGGATGACCGGCTTGTCTACAACCGGCAGCATTTCCTTCGGCACGGCCTTGGTTGCGGGCAGAAAGCGCGTGCCCATGCCGGCCACGGGGAAGACGGCTTTGCGTACGGGTCGAATGGCTTGATTGATCATGGGCGGAACATAAACATCCCGAGAACATCCGCAATGTAGGTACTAGGTTTGGTGGGTCATCGACTGCACTGTTACGGATTAACCAGATTGGCTTTATGGACTGTGGCCGAATCACTATATCCTGGCGTTTATGGTTCGGGTGGCCCTAGTCCTTGTTGGCTTTTTGCTGTGCGCGAGTACCGCTGCCTGGGCCGGAGGTGTCGCCGACGCGGATGCTGGGCTTGCGCGGCTGAATGCCGGGGACGCCCCGGCGGCGGTTGAGCTGTTCACACGGGCGATCCAGAGCAAAGAGCTAAGCCCCGAACGCTTGGCGCTTACGTACCATCATCGTGGGATGGCTTTCCACAGGGAAGGTCAGTCGGGCCGCGCGATCCTTGATTACACCACGGCGCTCTGGAACCAGAACCTGCCGCGCGCCTTCAAGCCGCGCACGCTGAACAATCGCGGACTGGCATTCGAGTCCATCAACGATTTCGGCTCGGCCATGCGCGACTACAATCTCGCGTTGCGGATGAATGACGACTACGCGGAGGCCTATTGCAGCCGCGGGAACTTGCACCGGAAGTTCGGGCGGCATGATGCGGCGATTGCCGACTACGACATGGCGCTGCGCAACGGACATCCGCAGCCGAAGTATGTGTTCTTGTGGCAGGGCATGTCGCTTGAAGGATTAGGCAAGCGGCGTGAGGCGATGGATGCGTTCCGGCGCGCGCTGTCGATCGACCCGGAATTTAAGCTGGCGAAGTCGCACCTCAACCGCCTTGAGGCCTCGCAAGGTCTCGACAGCATGTTGGGGCGGCGCAAGGGTGCGAAGACGGCTGCGAATGCGCCGGTCGTGCTGTCGGCGTCGCCGACCGTGCAGACGACGGCAGTGAACAGCGAACTCAATGCTGCGCCTTGGACGCCGCCCGGTGCGAAAGCGCCGGCGATCGTCAAGCAAGCGCCGCTGTCGCAAGCGCCGACGCCTCCGGCAAGCGAGCATGGGTTGGTGCTGCGCCCGGCCTTTGACGATCAGTCCAAGATTCAGGCTGCGCCGGCCGTTCTGAAGTCTAAAGCTGGCGTCGTTGCGACGGCGCCGGAAACGCCGGCTGTCATACAAACGATACCCGCTGCCGCACCGGTGCCGGCGGAACCAAAAGCGCCGCCTAACGGCGAGGGCGGGAGCGACGTCGAATTCGCGCTGCAGCTCGGTTCATTCAAGACCGAGGAACTGGCAAAGATGGGATGGACTTCCGTCCTGAAGATTGCGGGTGATCTGCTCGGCGGTTTGAGTCACGTCGTGGAGCCCGTCGTTCTGCCGGAACGCGGACGGGTCTATCGGTTGTTCGCTGAGGCGATGCCGGATCGCGAAGGCGCTCTCGAACTTTGCCGGACGCTACGGGACAAAGGGATTCCCTGTATCGTCGTGCGGCGTTGATCCCGCGGGGCGTTGAGCCCCTCTTCCAAATCTGTTAGGCGGACTTGAACAGGCGCAGTGCCGCGGAAGACGAGCGCGCCGAGCTTTTCGATATCTGCTCACTAGGGAAGAAACGACATGACCCAGCCCAGCGTCGGGATCACCGCCTTTGGGGCGTACTTGCCGCGCCTGCGCCTGCAACGCAAAGCGATGGCGATTGCGAACGCGTGGGCCAACCCCGGCATCATGGGGCAGGGCAAGGGCGAGCGAACGATGGCCAACTGGGACGAGGACGCCGTCACCATGGCGGTCGAGGCCGTTCGCGATGCGCTGCCGGGCAAGACCGATCCGATCGCGGACCGGCGCGGCATTGCGGCGCTTTATTTTGCATCGACGACGATGCCGTTCGCAGATCGTCAGAACGCCGGCATCGTCGCGGCGGCTTTGAGTTTGCCGGAAGAGATTCACACCGTTGACGTGACGGGCTCGCAGCGCGCCGGTTTGTCGGCGTTGATTGCGGCCGTCGAGAAGGTGAAAGCGGGGGCGAAGAATGCGCTCATCGCTGCCGGGGATCGCCGCAAGGCGCGGGCGGGGTCGACGCAGGAGTTTCAGTTCGGCGACGGCGCGGCGGCGCTTCTGATCGGCACGGAGAACGTTGCGGCGCGGTTCGTCGGCAGCCATTCTCTGTCGGTCGATTTTATCGACCACTTCCGCGGCGAGTCCGAAGAGTTCGACTATAATTGGGAAGAGCGCTGGATCCGCGACGAGGGCTACACAAAGATCGTGCCGCGCGTCGTGAAGGGCTTGCTGGAGAAGACCGGGGTTGCGGCGGCCTCGATCGATCATTTCATCCTGCCGTGCACGTTCGCGAAGCTCGACCAGCAGATGGCGACGAAGTCCGGAATCGACGCGTCGAAAGTGCGCGACAACCTGGCCGCCAGCGTCGGCGAGTGCGGCACGGCGCATTCGCTTGTGATGCTGGCGCATGCGCTGGAAGACGCGAAGCCGGGCCAGAAGATTTTGGTTGCAGCGTTCGGGCAGGGTTGCGACGCGGCGATCTTTGAGGTGACGGATGCGATCGAGAAGGTGCGGCCGCATCGGGGCGTGAAGGGGTGGCTGTCGCGCCGCAAGGAAGAAACGAATTACATGAAGTGGCTCGCGTTCAACGGGCTCGTCGAAATGGAGAAGGGCGCGCGGGCGGAAAAGGACAACAAGACCGCGCTGAGCGTCACCTATCGCAAGCGCGATATGCTGTTTGGGCTTGTCGGCGGCAAGTGCGAGAAGTGCGGCACGGCGCAGTTCCCGCGGACGCGCATTTGCGTCAATCCGAATTGCCGCGCGGTCGACGAGCAGAAGCCGTTCTCGTTCGCGGAGTTGAAGGGCAAGATCTTGTCGTGGTCGGCGGATTATCTGACCTACAGCCAGGATCCGCCGTCGCACTACGGCATGGTGACGTTCGATGAGGGCGGGCGGTTCCTTTCGGACATTACCGACGTCGATATCGGTACGGTCGACAGCGGCACCAATGTGCGCATGGTCTTCCGCGTGAAGGACTTCGACGACCGGCGCGGGTTCAAGCGCTACTTCTGGAAGGCGGCGCCGATCTACTGATCGCGCTACGTCTCGAAGGCGCGTTTCGGCGGGGTGTGTTCGCGGCGGAACCACGCGATCGCGTCGCGTGACAGGCCGTAGACGCCGACAATCAAGATGACGGCCGCCGAGATCGCAAGCGCATTGCCGACACCGGTTGGATCGAATTGGCTGACGGCCCACACAAAAACGACGGCGAAGGCCACTGACGCGAAAGCTCCGCGGCTAAAGTGGCTTTCAAACGAAGCCAAGCCGCTCCATGCGAGGCTGACCGCGCTGAGAAGGATCATCGCCGCGCCAACGGCGAGGACTGCAACGAGCATGGGCGTCAATTCGGTCATCGCTGTGCCTCTTGGGTTCACCCCAACAAATGGCCATGCGCGCGGCTAGCTCAAGGTGCGACAGGACAAGATTTCCCAGAAACCGCAGCGTCCGGCAATGACTTTTGACAGCGCCGGATGCGCGGCGCAACATCCCGGCAATCAGGCATTTAAGGAGATTCACGATGGCTAGCGGCATCAAGGACAAAGTCGCCATTCTCGGCATGGGCTGTTCGAAGTTCGGCGAGCGCTGGGACATGGGCGCCGAAGAGTTGATGGTCGAAGCGTATCTTGAGGCGATCAAGGACGCCGGCGTCGAGACGAGCCAGATTCAGGCGGCTTGGCTCTCGACCCATATCGATGAGCAATCGGTCGGCAAAGGCGGCACGCCGTTGTCGGTCGCTCTGCGGTTGCCGAACATCGCTGTGACGCGGGTCGAGAATTTTTGCGCTGGCGGCTCCGAGGCCTTTCGGGGTGCGGTGTACGCGGTCGCTGCCGGCGCGTGCGACATCGCGTTGGCGCTCGGTGTCGAGAAGCTGAAGGACACGGGGTACGGCGGTTTGCCGACGGGGCAGCCGGGTACGTTGCTGCCGCAGTGGGGCGCGAACGGATCGGCGCCGGGCAACTTTGCTCAGCTGGCGTCGGCCTACCGGGCGAAGCACAACGTTTCGAAGGAAGATCTGAAGCGCGCGATCGCACATGTGTCGGTGAAGAGCCACGCGAACGGGGCGAAGAACGCCAAGGCGCATCTGCAAAAACCGATCACCGAAGAGATGGCGTTGAACGCGCCGATGATCGCCGAGCCGTTAGGCTTGTTCGACTGCTGCGGCGTCTCGGACGGCGCGGCGTGCGCGATCGTGACGACGCCGGAAATCGCGCGCGCGATGGGAAAAACGAACATCGTTTCGATCAAGGCGATGCAGCTCGCGCTGTCGAACGGGCTTGAGAGCATGCACAATTCGTGGGACGGCAGCTATTTCCATACCGCGCGGATCGCGGCGAAGCGTGCTTATGAAGAGGCGGGTATCAGACAGCCGCGCGACGAAGTGTCGATGATGGAAGTGCATGACTGCTTCTCGATCACCGAGCTTGTTACGATGGAAGACCTCTTCATCAGCGACGAGGGCAAAGCCGTGCGCGACGTGATGGACGGGTTCTACGACGCCGACGGCAAAGTGCCGTGTCAGATCGACGGCGGTCTGAAGTGCTTCGGCCACCCGATCGGAGCGAGCGGCCTGCGGATGCTCTACGAGATGTACCTGCAGCTTCAGGGCCGTGCAGGCGCGCGTCAGCTGAAGAATCCGAAGATCGGGCTCACGCACAATTTGGGCGGCGCACCGTCGATGAACGTGTGTTCGGTGGCGATCGTGGGGGCTTACAGCGCGTAAGGCTCGCTACTGCGAGCGGACGACGTCGGCTTCGTTGGTTTGGGGTTTGAAGGTGTCGGCTTCGGGTTCGGGCAGGCTTGCCTGGGCCGTGAAGGATTCGATGCGGCGCGCGACGTTGTCTTTGATGTCGCTGTAGAACGGGTTGATGCGCGAGGGGAAGAGTTCGCGGTAGCGGGGGCCTGCCCAGAGGAAGATGGGGTCCGGCGTTACGTCGGTGAACAGCAGGCCGTTCCAGCAATCCGCCGATGTCACTGCGCGCGTGACGATCGTGCCTTTGTCGGTGAAATCGGAGAGTTCGGCTGAACCCAAGTTCATGTCCGAGCTGCCGGCGCGGCCCGAGACGGACCAGGTCAACGGATTGACACAAGCAAGTTCGCGGCCGCGCGTCGCGTCGAAGCCGACACCCGGTCGCCAGACGAGTGCGTTCTGGCGCGGGAGGTCGCTGCGGCTGTTGTGCGTCGTCGAGTGCCAGATGACCATGCAGCCGATTTGATCCGGCGTTTCGCACAGCTTCGTCGCCGGCGACATTTTCGCGATCACATCGACGGGGATCGCGATCTCCAGCAGATATGCTGCGACGAGACGGCGGCGGTCGGCCGGTTCGAGCTCGGCCACCAACCGAAAGCCATAGAGCGCGCCTTGGCCGTAGCCCGCGATGACGAACGGACGGCCGGCGTTGCGCGCCTTCAGGAAGGCTTTGAAGGCTTGCAGCACGTCGGTGTAAGCGAGGTCGCGTGCATCGCGGCCGTCTTCGCTTGACGTCATGAAGCTGTACGGCGCGGCCTGGCGGTAGATCGGCATAAACAGGTTCGCGCCATCGATGAACGGCGCGGCGTAGAGCGGCTTGATCACCCGTGCCAGGCGTTCGCGTACGGCCGGGTTTCCGGTCGGTGCGTTCCAGTATTCGCCGGAGAAATATACTGTCGGGTAGATGAAGAAGGTGTCGATCGGTTTGGCCGCCACGGTCGGCGCCGATGCCCAGTTTGCCGACTTCGTGTAGTCGGGCGTCGTCGCCTGTGCGCCTTCGCCGAAGCTGCGTCCGGGGTTCAGCGTGTAGCGGATGAGGTTGTCGCGCGCGGCGTACGCAAGGATCGCGCTGCCGATCGCGAGGATCAGCAGAGAAATCACGCTATAGAAGATCGTGCGACCCCTGGTCGCCATAGCGTCACCGAATCGAAGCGGGATGGCTTCGTATCACGCTCTGATGTTAGCGCGGCGTGGGTGCAACATTCATCCTCAGGATCGTGCTGTCTCGGTGACAGTTAGTCTCGGTCGCGGTGGGGGGAGTGCAGGTATCCCGAGTAGTTTGGCTGATCGATCGCAACTTTGGCGAGCGTTGCTGCCGTGAGGTGGGCGGCGAGCGCCGGGTCGTTCCAGGCGATCTGGCCGCTACGGATCTGGCGGCAGAGTTCGCGGTTGAGGGCGTCGAGCGTGCCCTCCTGTTTGAGCAAGCTCTGCAGGCGTTGGCTCTCGCCTTCGGCTGCGGGGGCGGCTTGCTCGAGTTCGCGGGCGACGATGGCGAGGGCGTTGGCGGCGACGCGGGCGTGGAAGGCTGTCCGGCCCTGGAGCTCGGGCATCGCGTGTTTCTCGATGAATTCGCGCACGGCGGTGACGAGTTCGAGCGCTGAGGGTTGGTCCATCATGGATTGCCGACCTTCGGGTAGAGCAGGTTGACGAGGTCGATTTCGGTTTCGGAGGAGCGTCTGCCGATCGTCGCGCGTTCGACGCTGCGGTCGCTGCCTTGCGCGAAGGCTTGGTACATCGTCATGCACATGATGCCCCACTTCATGGTGCCGAAGATTTCCCAGAATTTTACGCGCTCGGCGTTCATGTCTTTGCCGCCGGCTTCCGTATAGCCCGCGACGAGGTCGGCGACGTCGCCGAAGCCGCCGACGACTTTCTTCGTTTCGCCGAAGCGCCAGGAGTTGACGCAGATCCAGCCCAGGTCTTCGGCCGGATCGCCGATGTGCACGAGTTCCCAATCCAACACCGCGCGCACGCCGTCGGGGCCGATCATCAGGTTGCCGTGACGAAAGTCGCCGTGGACGAGCGTCAGCGTCTGCGTGTCGGGCAAGCGTTGCTCGAGCCACTTGAGGGCCACTTCGAAGACCGGGTGCGGATAGTCGTACTGGTCGTAGATCGCGCGGTATTGTTCCAGCTGCGCTTTTGCGGGGACAGTTTTGAGTTCGCTTAAGTCCGTCGTGTCGATGGCGTGGATGTCGGCGAGGATACGGCCGCATTGGCGCGCCAGCTTCGGACGCGCTTCGGCGAATTCCGCATCGCGAAGGATTTTGCGCGCGATCGTCTCGCCTTCGATGCGGCCCATGACATAGCCGGGGCCTAAGTTGTCTTTGTCTTCAAGGACATAGGGCACGGGCGGGACGGGCACGCCGGCCTTGGCCGCGAGGCGAATGATCTTGGCTTCCGTCGCGAGCGGTACTGCGGTGGCCGAGCGCGGCACGACCTTGCCGTCGGGGGCGCGGCGCAGGATCAGTCCCTGCGAGCCGGTAGGTCCGACGCCGTCGAAGGACCAGGTTTCCTGGCTTGCGCCGCCGGACAGGCGCTTGAGGTTCGCGATCGACGCGACATCTTTCATCGCGCGCGCGACGGCGGTTTGGAGGGCGGAGGCGAAGGCCGGTTCTGACATGTCGCCAGAGTGTGCCGGAGCGCCGCACCGGGTCAATGCGCCCGGCTTTGCGCTACGTCTGCGTCGCAAGCAGCCAGAAGCCCTGCGCCATCGAAATCGCGCCGATCACGAGGACGATGGTCTTGGTCCATTTGCGGAAGTTCTCGTTCGACATCTTCTCCAGCAATGGCCCGGCGAGCGTGGTGCCGATGATCGCGGCGATGATGGCTGCGCCGTAGACGTCGAGGCCGAGTGGTTCGACCTGTGTCAACAGCACGCCGTAATAGCCGACTTTCAGCGTGTGGCTGATCGCCTGGGTTGCCGCTTTGGTGGCGACGACGGCGCGGCGGTCGATGGTGGAGCGGACGAAGAAGACGTCGAGCAACGGGCCGGCCACGCCTGCGATGAGTTGGAGTCCGGCGACCGAGAAGCCGCAGGCGACGGCGTGCCACGGTTTGGTGGCGTCGAGAGCGAGGCTTTTCGGCAGAGCGGCTGCGAAATAGGGAACGATGCCGAGGGTGATCAGCATGACCGGCTTATCCGGCACATAAGCCAGGAAGATGGGGATCAGGATCGCAGGCGCTGCGCCCACGCAGTAGAGGCCGATGATTTTCCAGTCGATCCACTTGCGCCACATGACGGCGCGCCAGCCGTTCGAGAAGAACTGCGTCGCGCCGTGGAGAACCATCGCCGACTGAACGGGAAGGATGAGGCCCAGGATCAGCATCAAGACCAGGCCACCTGCCATCCCGAAAATCCCCGAGATGATCGAGGTGATGATGACGACGGCGCCAATTGAAAGGCTGAGCGGGATGGCTAACAGCATGATTCTGCCTGGCTCTGATGGTTCGCATAATGCCACGGTTTGCGCCCGATCGACGGCAGAGATATGGTGCGGTTAGGCTCAGAAAAGCTGAGGCTATGGTTCTTCCACCGTTGAACGGATTGCGGGCGTTTGAAGCGGCGGCGCGCACGGGCAGTTTTGTCGGCGCGGCGCAAGAGCTTCATGTGTCGCCGTCGGCGATCAGCCGGCTGGTGAAGCTGTTGGAGCTGCGTCTTGGCGCTCAGTTGTTCGAGCGGCTGGCGAATGGGCTGATGCTGACCGAGCGTGGCAGCGCGTATCTCAGCGAGGTGAGCGGGGCGTTTCAGCGCATCGCGCAGGCGACGGAGCGTTTGAAAGCGGCCGGCGGTTCGGCATTGGTGTTGGGCGCTGGGCCGACGCTTGCCATGCGCTGGCTGATCCCACGGCTCGCGACGTTTCAGACGCAGAACCCGGATATCGACGTGCGTTTGTCGACCGCGGTTGCCGATGCGGATCCGTTGCGGCCGGATTGGACGGCGGCGATCCGCATGGGCGATGGGGTGTGGCCCGGGCTGACGTCGCGGTTCCTGTTCACCGCGGACTTGTTTCCGGTGTGTGCGCCGTCGGTGGCCAAGCGGTTGAACGGGCCGGGCGATCTCGAAGGGGCGACGATCCTGCGCGTCGCGAACGCGCCGGAGGACTGGCCGTTGTGGCTGGAGGCATGCGGCGTGCGTGACGCAAGTCTGAAGCATGCGCGGTATTTCGATTATGCGGCGTTTGCGCTGCAGGCTGCGGTCGACGGGCTTGGGGTTGCGATGGCGCGGGCTCCGTTCGTCGCGGACGACCTGGCGGCCGGGCGGTTGGTGCGGCCGTTCAAGCTTTCCGTGCCGAAGGGGAAGGGCTGGTATCTGGTTTATCGGCCGACGCAGGAACATAATCCGGCGCTGCTCGCGTTCGGCGATTGGTTGCTGGGCGTGGCGCGCGCATAGCTATTTGTACAGCGCAACGACTTTGGCGACGATCGCATCGAGGCGGGTTTTGAGTTCGTCGTAGCTGTTGGGCTTTACGACGTAACCGCTGATGACGCAGTCGCTCGCCTGTCTTACGTCTTTCCACAACGCGGATGTCGTGAGGAAAACGACGGGCACGTCGGCCAAGGACGGGATCTGTCGCAGCCTCTCCAAAAAACCGAAACCGTCGATCTGCGGCATTCTGATGTCGAGCAGTATGATCGTCGGAAGAATGCGTCCGGCCTCGAGATCTTGCAGCGTCTTGATCGGCGAGTTGCAGGTGACGACTTCGCGGACGTCGCGATTGTTTCTCAGCGCGCGGGCGATGAGTTGCGTGTCGGCCGGGTCGTCGTCAACAACGAGAACGTTGACGCGCCACACATTGCGCGAGAGCGGCAGGCGTAGCGTCTCGTTCGTGACCACGATATCGTTGTCGTCGTGTGCGTGAGCGGATTGCATCATGTCTGTGCCACCGTTAGGGGGACATAATGCGAGCGCCGCGTTTAAGACTTCGATAAAAAACGACGATGCCGTTTACCACGGCGTTGAGGTGCTGCGGTCCGCATTGGCTGCCTGGCAAACCAAATCGCGATGCAGCTTAACTCTCTCGTCTTCGTCAAACGCGTTCGAGCAGCGCGACCGTCCCTTGGCCGCCGTCGGCGCAGATCGACACGATGGCACGTGAACCTTTCGGCATCGGCATCAGCTCTTTTGTCGCCTGGCTCAAGATTCTCGCACCGGTGGCGGCGAAGGGGTGGCCGAGTGCGAGCGAGCCGCCGTTCGGGTTGACGCGGTCCCAAGGGAATTCACCGAGGTCGACGTCGATGCCGGCTTTCTCGCGACGGTAGACGGGATCGGAGGCGGCTTTGATGTTGGCGAGAACTTGCGCCGCAAAGGCTTCGTGGATTTCCCACAACGCGATGTCGGTGAATTTGAGTTTGTGGCGCGCGAGGAGCCTCGGGATGGCGCGTGCGGGAGCCATGAGGATTCCTTCCTCGCCGAATTTCATGGCGGCGATTTCCCAGTCGACGAGTTTGACCGCCGGCAGCGCGCCGACTCGTTTTGCACCCTCGGCGTCGGCGACCCAGATCGATGCGGCGCCGTCGGTGTTGGGCGAGGAGTTACCCGCTGTCAGCGTGCCTTTGTCGGTGCGGTCGAAGACGGGTTTCAGGCTCGCGAGTTTTTCAAGCGACGTGTCGCGACGCGGGAAGGTGTCGTTGTCGAGGCCGTCGAAAGGGATGACGAGGTCTTTGAAGAATCCGTCGTCTTGGCCTTTGATCGCGGCCTGGTGGCTGCGCAGCGCGTGGCGGTCTTGGGCTTCGCGGGTGATGCCGTGGAATCTGGCGGTGTCTTCGGTGTGTTGGCCCTGGCTGCGGCCGCTTTGTTTGTTGGTCCAGCCGCCCATCGGCAGGTTGAAGTCGGCGGGCGTCATGCTGCCGAGCGCGGCTGCGGCGCCCCCTGGGTCTTTGGCGAATTGCGCGATGATGCGGTCGGCGACGTCTTGCTTGAGCGCGATCGGAACGTGGCTCATCGTTTCGACGCCGCCGACGAGCGCGAGGTGCGCGCCGCCTTTGCCGATCATGCCGGCGGCTTGCGTCACGCCGACGAAGCTGGTCGAGCAGGCGAGGACGGTTGAGAACGCCGGGATCGACGGGTCGAGGCCCGCTTCGAAGACGAGCTCACGGGCGATGTTCGACGACGCGGGGTCGGGGATGACTTGACCCCAGACGACGAAGTCGGGACGTGCCTTTGCGGCCATCGTCTTGGCGAGCGGGACCGACAGGGCCAGGCCGTTGAATTTTGCAAACGCGCCGCCGGCTTTGACGAACGGTGTGCGGACGCCGGGGACGAGATAGATGTCGGACATGGCGCGTCTCCTCAGGTGAAGGTGGCCCGCACGGATGTCGCGCGGGCCGGTCGTTCTAGTGCGGGGCTTTCGCGGCGGCTTCCATGATGACGTTGGCGACTTCGTTCGGCTTGGACAGCATGGCGACGTGGTCGGAGTCGAGTTCGATCGTCGTCGCGTTCATGCGCTTGGCGAAGAAGCGTTCGGCGTCCGGTGCGATCGTGCCATCGCGCTTGGCGACGACGAACCATGACGGCTTCGACTTCCATGCGGCGGTCGTGAGTTTCGTGTCGAACAGGGTCACGTGCGCGGGACCTTGCGTCGCTGCGACGACGAGGCCTTCGGCTTTCGGCAGGTCCTGCACGAAGTATTTCAGTACGGCGTCGGTCGGCAAGCTGCCCCAGCCTTCCTTGTCGACTTGAAGCGCGGCGATCGCGGGCATGGGCGGTTGGCCTTTGCCGAGCCCGTTCAGCGTCTCACCGACGTCGGGGCCGAAGGCGGCAACATAGACGAGCGCCGCGACCTTGGGGTCGTTGCCGGCTTCGGTGATGACCGCGCCGCCCCAGGAGTGGCCGACCAGGATGGCCGGGCCGTTCTGGAGTGCGAGCGCGCGCTTCGTCGCCGCGACGTCGTCGGCGAGCGTGTTCATCGGATGCTGAATGGCGGTGACGTTGTAGCCCTTCGCCTGCAGGATAGGGACGACCTTGCTCCAACTCGAACCGTCGGCGAAGGCGCCGTGGACGAGGACGATGTTCTTCACCGGCGGGGCTGCGTTTGCTTGGCTCGTGAAGATCAATGCGGCGGCGGTTGCCATGGCGATGAGTGCGGTTTTCATTGGACCTATCCTCTCCTTCGTGGATGTTTGGACGCGTGGGTGAGCATGACCGGGCGCGAGCCCGATTTCGAAAGTCAGTCGATCGTTGGTGTGCGGAGCCGGGGCGAGCGCCGGCTCCGCTGGATGAACAGCTATTCCAGGTCTTTGCCTTTGAAGAAGGCGTTGAGATGGGCGTTGAACTCGTCGGCGTTGGTTGCCGAGTAGCCGTGGCAGCCGCCTTTGAGAATTTTTAGAGTGGCGTTCTCGAGCAGCTTTGACGATTTCATCGCCGACGCAACGATCGGTACGATCTGGTCGTCGTCGCCGTGGATGACGAGGGTGGGGACTTTGATCTTCTTCAGGTCGTCGGTGTAGTCGACCTCGGAGAATTCCTTGATGCAGTCGAGCTGACCTTTGAGGCCGCCCATCATGCCCTGCAGCCAGAACGCGTTGCGCACGCCTTCGGAGACCTTCGCGCCGGGACGATTGTAGCCGTAGAACGGCATTGTCAGGTCTTTGTAGAACTGCGAGCGGTCGTCGTTCGTGCCTTTGCGGATGCCGTCGAAGACCGAGATGGGCAGACCTTCCGGGTTCTTGTCCGTTTTCAGCATCAATGGCGGGACGGCGCCGAAGAGGACGGCCTTCTGCACGCGGCTTGTGCCGTGGCGACCCATGTAGTGGGTAATCTCGCCGCCGCCGGTCGAGTGGCCGACGATGAACATGTCCTTCAGGTTCAGGTGGTTGACCAGTTCGTTGAGATCGTCCGCGTACTGGTCCATGTTGTTGCCGTCCCACGTTTGCGTGGAGCGGCCGTGGCTGCGGCGGTCATGCGCGATGACGCGATAGCCGCGCTGGCCGAAATAGACCATCTGCGCGTCCCACGAATCCGCCGTCAGCGGCCAGCCGTGGGAGAACAGGATCGGCTGGCCCTTGCCCCAATCCTTGTAGAAGATTTCCGTTCCGTCTTTGGTTTTGATCGTCGGCATTGTCGGACCCTTTCGGTTTGGGTGGTGCTCTTCAAGCGGCTTTGATGGGTGTCACGTTCGCGGGGCGTGCGTTCTTCACGGCCCAGTCGAGCGCGTAGTCGGCGACCTCTTCCCAGCCGCGGTCGAGGCACGTCCAGTGTGAGCGGTCGGGATAGAGTTTGAATTCGGTCTTTGCGGGCGAGGCTTTGTGCTTTTCGTAAATCGCCTTGGTCATGCTGGCGTCGGCGATGATGTCTTTGCCGCCGGCGATGAACAGAAGCGGCGCGCGGTTCGGATTCTTGAAGTTGAGCTTCGGTTTGCCGAGGCCTTGCCAATAGACCTTGCCAGCGGTCGGCACGATGTAGCGATCGTAGGCGGCGTCCGTTTCGTTCTTCGGTAGCGTGGAGGCGAAACGGTTGGCGAAAAATTTCCGCGACATGTGATTGGCTTTGGCCCAGCTGCGCCAGCTCAGGAACACCGGCAGCGCGGAGACCAGCGCGTGGCGCGCGATGGGGATGCCGGGCGTCGGCGCGGGGTTGATCGCGACGCCTGACACGCCGAGACCTTTGTCGATGAGCGCTTGCGTGTATACGCCGCCCGCCGAGTGGCCGATGATGATCGGCTGTTCCGGCAGTTTCTTGATGACGTCGACGAAGTGCTGGATGTTTTCGTCGGGACCCATCTTGGCGAGTTCCGGGTGGGGTGAGGCGCGCAGTTCGGCGGGCGTACGATCATCATACGGCCATGACGGCGCGATGACGGTGTAGCCCTTCGCTTCGTAGCGCTTCTTGAAGCCTTCCCAACTGTGCGCGTTCAGCCAGGCGCCGTGGACGAGGAGAATGGTTTTTGTCATGGCGTGTTCCTTTGCCATCCGTTTCAGATGTTGCGTACGAAACTGGCGATCACGTCGGCGCTGAGTTCGGGGTGTTGATGCTGGGGGCCGTGGCCCGCTTGCGGGAACGTGATCAGGTGCAAGGACTTCATCTGCTGGTTCAGAGCATACCAGTTCACGACCGGGAAAATGATATCGTGGTCGCCGCCGATGTGCAGGATCGGGACTGCCGAATTTTTGAGCGCGGTCAACACGGCGTCAGCGGGGAATGCCGGATTCTTAGGCCCCTTGCCGAGATTGGCGCGCGCGAAGTCGACGGGAACCGGAATGCTCAACCCCTCGCGGCGTAGGGCGATGCGGTCGACCGAGCGTTGTGCAGCGTCGCGGCTCATCTTTGACGCGGGTTCGAAGAAGAGGGTGACGATGTCTTCGAAATCGTTTTCGGCTTTGCCCGCCGTGTCGAAGAAGAGTTGCTCGGCCGGCTTCACGAGCGGGCCTGGCGGATTGGTGCCGAGCAGAACCAGATGCGTGATGTTGTTGGGATAGAGCGCCAGCGTCGATTGCGCGACCAGGCCGCCGAGCGACCAGCCGGCGAGCGTCACATCGTTGAGGTCCAGTGCTTTGATCAAGTCGCGCGGGTCGCGCGCCATCTCGATGGGATTGTAGGTCGCGGTGCCGGACGAGAGACCGAGTCCGCTGTAGTCGAAGGTGATGACTTGGAAGCCGCGCGCGGCGAGGCTGTCGAGGAAGAGCGGGTCCCACAAATCCATGTTGCCGCGGAAGCGCGTGCTGAGAACGATGGGCCTGCCGGCGCCGATCGAGCGGTAGGCGAGGCGGCGGCCGTTGGCTTCGACGAATTGGTTGGGGGCGGTGATCGCGGTTGCTGTCGCCATGTGATCCATCCTGCATCTTGTGACAGGGAGGATGCGTCGCGACCGTGCGCGGGCCAATTCTACGTAGGGCTGCGCGCGTTATACGTTGGTATGAATGTCGTTCGCGGGGAGCGTGACGGTGAAGCACGCGCCGCCGGCGGGGTTGTTTGCGCCTTTGATGCCGCCGCCGTGGGTTTCGACGATGGAGCGGCAGATGGGCAGGCCCATGCCCATGCCGTCGGCCTTGGTGCTGAAGAAGCTCTTGAACAGGCGGTCCAGGTTTTCGGGCGGGATGCCGGGGCCAGTGTCGCGCACGGCGACTTCGATGGTGTCGGATGCGGCGAGGCGCGTGGCGATGGTGATCTCACGGCGCGGCGATTTTGCCATCGATTGGGCGGCGTTGATGATCAGATTCACCAGCAACTGCTGGAGTTGCGTGCGGTCGCCGGTCACCGGCGGCAGTGCGCCGGCGAGATCAAGCGAGACGGTTGCGCCTTGCGCTTGCAGTTCGTGATGCAGGAATTGCAGGGCCTCGTGGACGACGCCGTTGATGGCGACCGGCGCTTGGTCGGGTGCGCGGGCGGAGGCCATGCCGCGGATGCGCGCGATGATGTCGGCGGCGCGTTTGGCGTCGGCGACGATGTTGGTGGTGAGCGCTCGGACTTCGGCGATGTCCGGCGTCGGTCTGTTCAGCCAACGCAGGCCTGCCGAGGCGTTGGTGGCGATGGCGGCCAAGGGTTGGTTGACCTCGTGGGCGATCGAGGCGGTCAGTTCGCCCAGCATGGACACGCGGGCGGCGTGCGCGAAGTCGGCTTGCAGGCGGCGCAGGCGTTCGTTGGCTTGCTTGCGTTCGGTGATGTCGATGACGCCGATGAGGAGGATGCCTTTGGCGACCGAGTCGGGCGGAAAGCAGGCGGTGAACTGAGCGTCGAGCTCGCTGCCGTCGAGGCGGCGCAGTTTGGTTTCGGCCGAATAGTTGGGTTTGCCGCTGACGGCGGCCACGACGCTGGTGGCGAAGACGGCGTTGCTGGTCTCGGGCCAGAACGGATCGACGGAGGTGAGCAAGTCGGCTTTCGCGCCGCCGAACAGCGTCACGGTTTGCTCGTTGACGTCCAGGACGCGCGTGGCGCGCATCATCTCGCGCACGAATTCGGGGTGGCGTTCGAAGTAGGCTGCGTAGTCGGTGACGCCTTCTTTTCTGAGTTGGCGGAGGCTCGCGCCGACGCCTGAGAAATCCAGCTCCCAGAACGACGCGGCCATCGCCTGGAAGAGATTGCGATAACGGTACTCGCTTTCGCGGAGGGCTTGGTCGTTGTCCATGGCCGAGCCTATCGTGTCCCGCGATCAGGCGGCCAGGGCCTTTTCGAGGCAGGCGATCAGTGCCTCGGCCGCGAAAGGTTTCTGCAGCACGCATACCGCGCCGCTGGCGAAGGCGCGGTCTCGCAGGCCTTGCTCGGTGCGGGCGGTGATCATGATGACGGGGGCGGCGTTGCCGTCCCGAGTCAGGCGCAGCTTGAGTTCGATGCCGCTGAGCCCCGGCATCTGGATGTCGGTGACGATGCACGCGCTCTGGCTCGCGTTGTCGGCGGCCAGGAATTCCTCGGCCGAGCCGAAGCCTGTGGCGCGGTAGCCGAGTGAGCGTACCAGGCCTACCAGCGCGGTGCGTAGCGAAGCGTCGTCGTCGATGATCGCGATCAAGGGGTCGGCCGTGTCCATGCCAGTGCTTCGCACGGGGCCGGTCGCGATGAAATCATACGCAGGTGTTAGCGGAAGCGTCAGGTCGCCTTGAGGTCCAAGGCTTCGGCCATGCGGACGAGGTCGGCCAGCGATTTTGCACCCATTTTGCGCATCGCCGCGCCGCGGTGGATCTTTACCGTGATTTCACTGAGGCCCAGATCGCCCGCGACCTGCTTGTTCATTTTGCCGGTGACGACGTGGGCCATGACCTGCTGCTCGCGCGGGGACAGGGTCGCGAATTGGGTGCGCAGCGTGTCGTTCTTGTTTTCCGCGGCGCGGCGTTCGCGGTCGCGCGCGATGGCGATGGCTACCGCGTCGAGCATGTCTTGGTCGCGGAAAGGCTTTTGCAGGAAGTCGACGGCGCCTGCCTTCATGCCGCGCACCGACATGGGTACATCGCCGTGGCCTGTCATCAGCACGACGGGGAGGCGGATGCCTTGTTCGTTCAGCTGGGCTTGGAAATCGAGGCCGTTGGTGCCCGGCAAACGGATGTCGAGGACGAGGCAGCCGGGTTCGTCGGCGGGCGGGGCTTTCAGGAATTCGGCTGCGGCGCCGTAGAGGCGCGCATCGAGGCCGACCGAGCGAAATAGGCTGCTCAACGCGCCGCGCAGCGAGGCGTCGTCGTCGATGACGTGGACGATTCCGGTTTCACTCATGCGTTCGGTTGGACCAGTCCGAATGAGGCCGGACAATGCCATGGCGGGCGGCGGCAGGCCACTCATACCGAAGTATTAGCTTTGCGGCGCACGGTTTTCCGCGCTTGAGGGCGGTTGATCTCCATCAAGGCGGGAGGCGGGTCCGTGGGCGACACTTCGCCATCGCTATTTCTGGAGATTGTCATGGCCGAAGCTGCAACGGTTGCCAAGCCTGCCGCTCAAAAGGCGGAGCATTTCGATGTCGTCATCGTCGGCGCCGGGATTTCGGGCGTGGGCGGCGCGTATCATCTGACGACGCAGTGTCCGGGGACGCGCTTTGTGGTTCTTGAGGCGTTGGAGAATTTCGGCGGGACGTGGTGGATGCACCGCTATCCCGGCATCCGATCGGACAGCGATCTCTACACGTTCGGGTATCGCTTCAAGCCTTGGACCGGGACGCCGATCGCGACCGGCGATGAGATCCTGAAGTACATGGGCGAGGTGATCGAGGAAAACGATCTCGGCCGGCATATCCGTTGTGGGCACAGGATCGCGTCGGCGACGTGGTCGAGTAAGGACAATCTCTGGACGCTGGAAGGCGTGCGCCGCGATACGGGTGAAGCGGTTCGGTTCACCGCGAACTTCCTTTGGATGTGTCAGGGGTATTACCGGCATTCGGAGGGTTATACGCCTGAGTGGAAGGGGATGGAGCGGTTCAAAGGACGGATTGTTCATCCTCAGACGTGGCCGGAGGATTTGGACCTCAAGGGCAAGAACGTCGTCGTGATCGGATCGGGGGCGACGACGGCGACCGTCGTGCCTGCGATTGCTGGCGAGTGCGGGCACGTGACGGTGTTGCAGCGGTCGCCGACCTATTTCATTCCGGCGCGTAATGAGAACGAGCTTGCGAACGTGCTGCGCGAGTTGGAGATCGACGAGACGTGGATTCACGAGATCGTGCGGCGCAAGGTTCTGCACGATCAGGCGCTGCTGACGAAGCGGTCTTTCACCGAGCCCGAGGTGTTGACCAAAGAGCTGCTTGACGCAGTGCGCGCCTATCTCGACCCGGAAGAGGTGGAGAAGAATTTTACGCCGAAGTACCGGCCGTGGCAGCAGCGTATCGCGTTCGTGCCCGACGGGGACTTGTTTCAGGGCATCAGGGCCGGCAAGGCCTCCGTCGTGACGGACGAGATCGAGAGTTTCACGGAGGAGGGCATTCTTCTGCGCTCCGGCAAGACGCTGAAGGCGGATGTCATCGTCACGGCGACCGGGTTCAACCTTTCGGTGCTTGGCGATATCGCCTTCGTCGTCGACGGCAAGCCGCTCAAGTTCAACGACACGGTCACCTATCGCGGCATGATGTTCACGGGTGTGCCGAATATGGTGTGGGTGTTCGGCTATTTCCGTGCGAGCTGGACGCTGCGGGTCGATCTGCTCGGCGACTTCGTGTGCCGGTTGCTGAAGCATATGAAGGCGAAGGGCGCTAAGCGCGTCGAGGTGGCGTTGCGGCCGGAGGACAAGAGCATGCCGCTGCTGCCGTGGATGGATGCGGACAATTTCAATCCCGGCTATCTGATGCGCAGCATGCACTTGCTGCCCAAGCGCGGCGACAAGCCGGAGTGGCAACACACGCAGGATTATTGGCGGGAGAAGAGCGAGATTCCGGCCATCGATCTTGATGGCGCGGAGTTTGTCTATCGCTAGCCCGACTTGATCGTTCGCACCGCTTCGTCCTGTTCGAAAAGATAGAGCAGGATGCGCAGCGCTTCGCCGCGCGGCGTCTTCAGTTCGGGATCGCGGGAGAGGATTAGTTTGGCGTCGTCGCGGGCGGCGGGGACGAGGTCGCTGTGGATGTCGAGATCGGCGATGCGGAAGTCGGGGAGGCCGGACTGGCGTTGGCCCAAGAGTTCACCGGCGCCGCGTAGGCGGAGGTCTTCTTCGGCGATGACGAAGCCGTCGTCGGTTTTGCGCAGGCAGTCGAGGCGCGCGCGAGCGGTTTCGCCGAGTGGGGCTTGGTAGAGCAACAGGCACGTCGAGGGTTTGGAGCCGCGGCCGACGCGGCCTCTCAGCTGATGCAATTGGGCGAGGCCGAAGCGTTCGGCGTGTTCGATGACGATGACCGTGGCGTCGGGGACGTCGACGCCGACTTCGATCACTGTCGTTGCGACGAGCACGTGCGCTTTGCCGCTGCGAAAGTCGGCGATGGCTTCGTCTTTCTCCGCGGATTTCATCTTGCCGTGGATCAGGCGGACGCGTTCGCCGAAGATGGCTTTGAGCTCGTCGTAGCGCTGTTCGGCGGCGGTGAGGTCGAGGTCTTCGTTTTCCTCGACCAGCGGGCAGACCCAGAAGACGCGCTCGTCGCGTTTGATCGCGCGTTCGACACCGTCGATGACTTCCTCCAGGCGCGCGAGTGGAATCGCGCGTGTCGTGATGGGTTTGCGGCCTGCGGGCTTTTCGGTGATGCGCGACATGTCCATGTCGCCGTAGGCGGTGAGCGCCAGCGTGCGGGGGATGGGTGTCGCGGTCATCACCAAGATGTCGGCAGGGACGTTGCCTTTGCCGGAGAGCGCTAAGCGCTGGTGGACGCCGAAGCGGTGTTGTTCGTCGACGACGACGAGGCCGAGGTCGTCGAACACCACGACATCGGAAATGAGCGCGTGCGTGCCGACGAGGATTTTGAGTTCGCCGGATTTCAGGCGTTCCAGGATGGCGTCGCGTTCCTTGCCGCGTTCGCGACCGGTGAGGAGGGCGAGGGGCACGCCGGCTGCGGCCGCCAACGGCGTCAGCGTCGCGGCGTGTTGGCGGGCGAGAACTTCGGTTGGCGCCATGAGGGCTGCTTGTGCGCCGGCTTCGATGGCGGTGAGCATCGCGCAGAGGGCGACAAGCGTTTTGCCTGAGCCGACATCGCCTTGCAGGAGGCGGAGCATGCGATGGGGCGCGGCCATGTCGGCGTCGATTTCGCGCAACGAGTCTTGCTGCGATTTCGTGAGCGTGAAGTGGAGTGCGGCGAGCGCTTTTGCGCGCAGCTTACCGGTGGCCTTTAGCGTCCGGCCTTTGGTCTTGCGCATGCGGGCGCGGGCGAGGGAGAGCGCGAGCTGGGTGGCGAGGAACTCGTCGTAGGCGAGGCGGCGGCGTTCGGGGCGCGTCGGGTCGAGGTCGGCGGCGCTCTGCGGCGTGTGGAGTTTTGTCAGCGCAGTGTGCCAGTCGGACCAGCCTTGTTTCTTCAACCAGGCTTCGTCTTGCCATTCCGGCAATTGCGGGGCGCGTTCGACGGCGGTGCCGACGGAGCGGATGAGCGTGCGCTGGGGCATGCCCTCCGTGCTGCCGTAGACGGGTTCGATGGCGGGTGCTGCTGCGAAGGTTTCTTCGGTGAGGATGCGTTCGGGATGCGTCATCTGCGGACGCTCTTGGAAGATTTCGATCTTGCCGCTGACGTAGCGCGTCTCGCCCATGGGCAGTTGCTTGGCGAGGTAGTCGCCGTAGGCGCGGAAGAAGACGAGGTCGATGAAGCCGGTGTCGTCGCTGGCGCGGATCTTGTACGGGCGGCTCTTCACCTTCGACGGTATGTGTTCGGTGACGCGCAGTTTCAGCGTCACCAGTTCGTTCGGCGGCGCTTCGGCGACCGTCGATTGACGGCGCCAGTCGATGATCGAGATGGGGGTGTGCCACAACAGGTCGACGAGACGCGGGCCCGCGAGCTTGGCGAGCAGTTTCGCGAAGCGTGGGCCGATGCCCTGCAAACCAGCGACATCGGCGAAGAGAGGGAATAGAATCTGCGGGCGCATCGGCGCCGATTTACACGGGAATCGGGCCGATGCGGAATAGGTTTGCGCGTTAGAGCTTGAAGCCGCTGCGGCTTTCGAAGGTTTGCAGGTCGAAATAGTCGCTGAAGCGGTGGATCTTGCCGTTTCTGAGTTCGAAAACGCCGTTGACTGGAAGCTCGAAGTATTTGCCGCCTTCCTTCAGCGTGAAGCGGTCGACGCGTTCGGCGAGCACCAGATCGCCTTCGCCGGCGATGGTCACGATGTCGAGGGCGATGGTTTCGAACGCGCCGAGGAAGGCGTCGAAGATTTCGCGGATGGCCTTCTCGCCCTTGATCGGGGCGACGGGGACGTTGTGGTAGACGGCGTCCGGGGTGAAGAAGCTCATGATGCGGTCGACGTCGCGGCCGCCCCAGGACTGCAGGAAGTCGGTGACGATTTGTTTCGAGTTCGCGTGGCTCATGTTTCTCTCCCTTGTGGTTATTGCGCGGCGTAACCGCCGTCCACCGACAGCGTTGCGCCGGTGACGAAACTTGCTTTGTCGGATGCCAGCCAGATCGCCGCTTCGGCCGCTTCGGCGGGTGTGCCGAGGCGCGCCATCGGTTTCATGGCGAGCAGGGCTTCTTCGAAGTTCGGCACGGCGGCCGAGAGGCGGTCGACCAGCGACGTCGCGATGACGCCGGGGCAGATGGCGTTGACGCGGACGCCGAGTTTTGCCGTGTCGATGGCGACGGAGCGGACGAGGCCAACAAGGCCGTGCTTGCTGGCCACGTAGGCGGCGAGACCGCCGGTGCCGACCAAGCCGGCTGCGGACGACGTTACGACGATCGAACCTTTCTTCCGGTCGACCATGCCGGGCAGGACGGTGGCCATCGTGCGCCAGGCGCCGGTGAGGTTGATGTCCAAGACGCGCGCGAAATCTTTCTCGGCGCAGTCCCATGGCGCGCCGAGCGGGCCTTCGACGCCGGCGTTGGCGAAGGCGATGTCGACGGGGCCGAATTTTGCGTTGGCCGCGCCGGCGAGTGCGTGGAGTTGTTCCGTGCTTGTCACGTCGGTACGGAGGAACAGCGCGCGGCCGCCGGCCTTGGTGATGCGTGCGGCGACGGCTGCGCCTTCGTCGGAGACGTCGCCGATGGCGACGGCGGCACCTTCGCGCGCGGCGGCGATGGCAATGGCTTGGCCGATGCCCATTGCGCCGCCGGTGACTAGTGCGACGCGATTTTGCAGAGAGCCGCTCATGAGAGGCCTTTCCGCGCTTTGGCGATGAAGCCGTAGTATTTGTTCGAGGGGTCCGCACCTTTGGCGACGTAGTCGGCCTTTGCTGCGGCCATCGCGTCTGTCGCCCAGGGTTTGGTTTTAGCTTCGGCTTGCAGCCCGAAGAGGCGGGCGGCGTTGGCGGCGAAGATGGCGCTTTTGATCTTGCCCGTCGGGCCGCCCAATTCCGGGAAGTGATGGCGCTTGCGCATGGGGGGTGGGATTTCGATGCGGCGCATGGCGTCGATCTGCCATTGCGGCGAGCCGTACCAGACGGAGTCCGTACCCCAGATGACGTGGTCCTTGCCCATGCCGCGCAACAGCGTGCCGACAACTGCGGCGGCGAGCTTCGGGTGGGTGACGGCGCAGCTGCCGAAGGTGGTGCCGAGTTCGGCGTAGACGTTCTTCACACCGTGCTTGCCCGGAATTTCCGCGAGGTCGGTGACCCAGTCGACGCGGCCGGTCTTTTCGAACTGGCGCAGCTCGGCGTCGGGCGCGTGCATCAGCGGCTTGAAGCCGGAGTGATAGATGATGAAGTTGAGGTCGGGCCAATCCTTCGCGGCCTTGGCGACGTCGTCGACCTTGGCGTGCTCCCAATGGTCGAACGATGTTTCGTATTCGGCGGGCAGCAGACCCTTGTGCACACAGACGTTGCGCACGCCGGATTTCAGCATGCGCTCATAGGCGGGATAGACGAGCTTTTCGTCGTCCATGCGCCATGGGTATTTCGAGCCGCCGAAGGGGTCGCCGACAGTGTAGCCCTTCCAGCCGTCGGGTTTCAGTTCGGCTGCGGCGCGGTCGATTTCTTCCAGCCAGCCGCGTTGGCCCGGGGCGAAGACGCTGTGGCACATGACGCGGCGCGATCCGGCGACGTCGTTGATGGCGCGTCGCGTCGCCGTCAACGCGTCGTTGTTGAGCAACGTGTTTTCGGAGTGGTCGAAGGGGGCGGCGCTGACCAGGCCGATCTTCGTGTCACTGTCGAAGAAGACCTCTTTGACGAAGTTGTCGAACTTGAAGAGGTCGAAGGTGATTTTCTCCTTCGCCAGCGCCTTGTTCCATTTCTTGGCGTATTCGCCCAGGGATAGGATGCCTTCCCAGGCGTAGTCGTCGCGCACGAAATGGAGCTGAACGTCGACGATGAATTGGGCGGCGTATTTCTTGCGCCACGCGGCGGCTGTGGGGACGTCGCGGGCTTCGGCGGAGTCGACGAGGAAGTAGTCGCCGAAGACTTCGTTCATGGCGAGGAAGGAGGCGGCGAGGCCTGCGCTGGTCTTCAGGAACGAGCGTCGGTCCATGCCTGCGGCGCGGCCGGCGCTTTCGGCGTGGGCCAGGATGTTTCGTTCGACCTTCGCTTGCGCCTTCGTTTGCGGTAGCGGCACGTATTCGCCGTTCGAGACGATCTGTGTGGGGATCGGCGTTGCGACCGGGCGTGTTTCGCCGGGGGCGGTGCGGCGGCGCTGCTTCGATGAAAGCCACATGGCGCGTGATCCTTTAGTGACGTGCGGTCAGGCCGTGCGCCAGAACGCGCGCGGCAATGGTTGGTTCAAGCAAGGCGGCTGGCGTGCGCAGCAGGTGCATGACTTCGAGGAAGCGCTGCGCGACCTTCTGGTTCTTCCAGGTGAGTTCGTGGACTTGCTCGAGGTACCAGTTGGCGAGCGGGGCCCAGAGCGGGCGGCTCACGGCGACCGTTGGGTCGCGGTACTCCTCGGTCGTCGAGATGAACCAGCACAGGTCGACGAATTTCGAGTAGCGCTTCTGGAACTTTGCGGTGAAGCCGGCCATGGGGTCCGGCGTGCCGGCGTGCTCGCGCAGCGTTTCGTCGAGGAAGCGTGCGGCGGTCGCGCCTTGGCTCATGCCCTGGGCGTAGATCGGATTGAACGAACAGCACGCGTCGCCGATCACGGCGAGGCCGTCGGGCATGTTGCGCAGGCGTTCGTAGTGACGGCGGAGATTTCCGGGGAAGCGGTGCAAGGCGATCGGGCCGAGCAATGTCGCGTCGGCGATGGCGTCGTGCAGGTCGGGCACGGCGAGAGCCTTGGCGAATTGGAGGAAGGCTGCGGGATCGTGCGAGGGGTGATCGCCGCGCCAGCCGACGAGCGTCACGAGCCAGCGATTGCCTTCGACCGGGATGATCACGCCGAGCTTTGTGTCGGGATAGCGCGGGTGGACGATCAGTGATTGCCAATCGCGGCGGCCGGGTGGGATCTCGAAGAGGCCAGTGGCGTAGCCGACGTCGACGGGGAGTTCGGAGATTTCGACTTGGCCGAAGCCGAGGTCGGCGAGGCGCGCCGATGTGCGCGAGTTGCGGCCGCCGGCGTCGATGAGAAGATCGGACTCATGCGCTGTGCCGTCGCGCATGATGGCGCCGGTGATGCGGCCCGTGGCGGCCGAGAACTCCGCGACTTCGGCGCGGTCGAGGACGGTGACGTTGTTCAGGCGCGTGACGCGCTGGCGCAGCGACCATTCGAGCAGGCCTTTGCTTTGGCAGCTCATGGTGACGCCGCTGCCGAAGCGGGCTTTCCATCCGCCGGCGTAGAACCACTTCGTGTCGCCCGACATGTCGACGCGGCGGCCGCCGGCGGTGATGAGTTCGTCCATCAGGCCGGGGAAGTAGGTTTCGATGATGTTCTCGCCGCGGCTGAGCAGCAGGTGCACGTGGCGCGATTGCGGAGCGCCTTTGCGCCATTGTGGTTCGGTCGGGAGGGGATCGCGTTCGAGCACGGTCACGCGGTCGAAGTGGCGCGCCGCCGCCATGGCCGCGATGAGGCCGGTGGTGCTGGCGCCGACGACGACGGCGTGCGTGGGCTTTCCCATTGCGGCTCCCTCTGAGCGAGGGACAGTCCGCAATCGGCGGCTTTGGCAGTATCACCCGATCGGGGGCTTTGCCGTCCTCATTCGGGGGATCACTCGATCAGGCGCTGGCGCAGCGCGATGGCGACGGCGTGCGCGCGGTCGGAGGCGCCGAGTTTGTCGTAGAGGCTCTTCAGGTGCTGCTTCACCGTGTCTTCGGTGATCGAGAGCGAGCCGGCGATCACCTTGTTGCTTTGGCCTTCGGCGAGTTGCGCCAGGATTTGGACCTCGCGCGCGGTGAGCGAGGACTTGTGGCCTTGCGCCTTGGCTTCGGCGGCGAGGCGTTTGAGAAGGGGCTTCGTCACCTCGGCTTGCAGATAGCCTGCACCGGAGGCAACCGCGCGGACGGCGCGCAGGAGATCTTCCTTCGATGCCTCCTTCAGCACATAGCCGCTGGCGCCGCTGTTGGTTGCTTCCCAGACGTAGGCGGGATTGTCGTACATCGTGAAGATGATAATGCCGACTTGCGGTGCGGCGCGGTTGATTTCGCCGATCGCGGTCAGGCCGCTGAGGCCCGGCATCTTGAGGTCGATCACGGCGACCTGTGGTTTGAGGGCGATGATGGCGTCGATCCCGGCGCGCGGGTCGCCGCTGTCGCCGACGACGCGCATGTCCTCTTCGGCGTTCAGCATCGCGGCGAGCGCCTGGCGCAGGACGTGATGGTCGTCGAGCAGGTAGATGGTGATTTGCTTCACGCGGGCACGCGGACGATGACGGTGGTGCCTGCGCCCCAGGCGCTTTCGATGCTGACATGGCCGCCGAGTGCTTCGGCGCGCTCGCGCATCGTGAGCAAGCCGAAGTGGCCGGGGCCGACGGCGTGCGGGTCGAAGCCTTCGCCGTCGTCGGCCACCGTCATCTCGACGTTCGCGCCGCGACGCCAGAGCGAGACCGTGGCATGCGCCGCGCCGGCGTGTTTGCGGATGTTGAGCAGCGCTTCTTGCACGATCCGGAATAACGCGGCGTCGGCGTCGGTGCGCCACGTCTTCAGTGCGGGATCGACGTCGAGCGCGATCGCGAACGGCACGGATGGTTCGATGGCCGTCACGTATTCGCGCAGCGCTTCGTCGAGGCCGAATTCGTCGAGCACCGTCGGACGCAGATCGTTCATCATCGTGCGCACTTCGCCGGCGAAGGCTTGCGCTTCCTTGGCAAGGCCACGCAGGGTTTGGCGCATCTGCGGGTCGAGCGTCTCGCTTTCGGCGGCGGTCGATAGGCCTTGCTGGAGCGTGAAGAGGCGGCCGCCCAGGCGGTCGTGGATTTCGCTCGCCATGTGTTTGCGCTCAGCCTCGTGCGCGTGCATCAGGCGTTGGAGCAACGTGCGTGCGCGTTCACCGGCTTGGCGCAATGCTTCGGACCGTACGAGGGCGAGGTCCATGTTTTCCTTCGCCCAGTGGGCCAGCATCATGCCGAGGGCGGTCGAGAAGACGAGGTAATAGAGTTTGATCGCGAGGTCGCTCGTCTGCGCTGCTGGACCGGGTGCGAGAAAGAAGAGCGCGACGGTCAACGCGGCGTTGAGCGCGAGCGTCGTCAGCGCTGCGCCCGCGCCGAAGCGAAAGGCGGTCGCAAGCAGCGTGAAGTAGAAGAACGGATAGAAGATTGAACTTATGCCGCCGGTGACGACGCAGATTGCCGCCGCGATCGCCGGGTCGCCGATGGTGGTCAGGCGGGCGGTTGCGGCTATCGACCGGGTTTTGCCGATGCTCCAGTGCGCAAGGGCGGTGTAGATTATTCCTGCGCCGTAGATCGCCCAGGCGAGGCGCGCGTCGGCGGTGAATTCGTCGCGCAAGAGGATCAATCCCCAGCTCGCCATGCCGAGCCAGCGCAGCCACGACACCTCCAGCTCCGCGCGGCGCAGATGTTCGTCGGCGTGCGCGGCGGCGTTCAGCGGTTGGTGCGGGGTGTCGGCGTCGGTCGTCATGCCCGATTGAGCAACGGCGTTCCGCGCGGGTCAAGGACGGCGGCGCTTTAACCCTTGGCTTTGTTGGCGAATCCGCGGAATCATTGCGGCTGTACTGCAGGGGCGGGCGCCGCATGGCCCATGACGTCTTCATTAGCTATTCGTCGAAGGACAAGCCGACGGCCGATGCGACGTGCGCGGCGCTGGAGGCGAAGGGGCTGCGGTGTTGGATCGCGCCGCGCGATATCGTGCCGGGCGCGGATTGGGGCGAGTCCATTATCGACGGCATCGCGGTGTCGAAGGCGTTCGTGCTGCTGCTGTCGGCGAATGCGAACCTATCGCCGCAGATCAAGCGCGAGGTCGAGCGTGCGGTGCATGCGGGACTGTCGATCATCACGATGCGGATCGAGGATGTGCAGCCGTCGAAGTCGCTCGAGTATTTCTTGAGTACGCCGCACTGGCTGGATGCGATGGCGCCGCCGTTGGAGCGGCATCTGGCTTATCTCGCCGATGTGTTGCGGGCGGTGATCGACGGGCGCGCGGCGCCGCCTCCGCCGGTTGTGAAGCCCGGCGTTCCGGCTTGGCTGTTGGACCGGCGGGTGATGATCGGTGGCGCTGCTGTGCTGGCGGGTGCCGCGGCGTTCGGCGCATGGCGCGGCATCTCCGGCGGGACGCCGCCGACGTTTGTCGGCAAGTGGACGGCGGAGAAGATCACGCTGAGCGCCGGGACGCTGCAGCCAAATGGGATCGCGTTCGCGACGGATATTTTTGTGGCGGCGGCATTGCAGGGGAATGCGCTGAGCGGGAGTTTCGAGGTCGATGCGCTCGGTCAGTATATCTACCGCATGACGGGCGAGGATGCGGGGGCGGTGTCGGCGACGAGCGACAAGGTGTCGTTCACGTCAAATACGACGCGCGCGGCGCATACGTTCGGCTATTTCGCGATCGATGCCGCTATGGCCGAAGGCATGGTCACGGCGTATGGCGGGAAGCCGGGCGATCAGGGGTTGGTGTTGAATCCATCCTCGCCGTTCGTACAGGTGTCGTTGGTGGGCAAGCCGCTGAGCGCGTTCGGCGGGCCGCTGAACCGCATCGCCGGCGAATGGCGGTTCAAGAACCAGGTCAACGGCATGGTGACGACGCCGCAAGTGACGCTCAACATCGCCGCCGACGGCCGTTATCGCTTTCGTGCGGACTTGGACGAACGTGGATTGTGGACGGCGGCCGACGGGAAGTGGACGCGCACGCCGAACGCGGTGTCTCAGCCAGTTAGCGGCACCTATGCGTTCGACGGCAGCGACCGCGTGACGTGTGCGGCGGCGAATGGGTCGACGGTTTGGGTGCGCGCCTAGCCCGTCGCCCGCAGGTCGCCGATGATCGCTTCGATGTAGTTCGTGACGATCGAGACGTGGCCTTCGTCTTCGGGGAAGGTGCCGCGGGCGGTGGGGATGAATTTGACGTAATGGCGGCCGATGGAGACCGGGACTTGTCCGTCGTCGGTGCCGTGCCAGACGCTGACCGGTACCCGGATGTCGGCCAGCGCGAAGGGCCACGGTTCGCCGTAGACGCGGGCATCCGACGTCGAACCTTTCGCCGATGTGCGCAGACCTTCGCGGAAACTGGACAGCAGCATCTGAACGAAATCCGGCGTCATCGCCTCCACATCGCGCGAGGCGCGCGGCATGCGATTGCGCAGACGGTGAAACTGCTTTTCGATCTTCGGGTTGCGGATCAACGAGCGCATGACGTTCATGAGCACGGCCGACGTCATCGGGCGCTGGCCGACGTCGAGCAGGAAGCCGACGCGGCTTGCGCCCATGCCGGGCGCGTCCGGCGGACCGAGGCCGGCGATGATCGCGACCTTGATGACCCGGTCTTTGAGGAAATGCGCGCACGCGGCCGCGTACGGGCCGCCGCCGGACATGCCGACGATGGCGAATTTCTTGAAGTCGAGGTGGTCGGCCAGTTGCTCGATATCGCGCGGCCAGTCGGCGAGGTGACGCTTACGGTGCGGATCGGACAGACCGTAGCCGGGGCGGTCGACGCCGATCATCTGGACGTTCGGGACTTCGAAGAAGCCGGCCTCAAGCCGCGAGCCGGGCCAGCCGTGGAAGTAGAAGATCGGGAAGGCCGATTTCGAACCGAACTGAGCGAAGCCCAGTTTGCGGCCGTCCTTGAGCGTCAGCTGCTGCATCGTGCGCGCGATGGCGCCGTCGGGGCGCGGGCGCGAGAGGCGGAGCGGGCTTTGGTCGTTCATGCGGCAAATCACCTTCGCGGACAGCGGGGATTTATGTGGGGTGCGACATTGTCCAGGCAAGGCCGATCTGGCCGCAACTGGCGGAACGGCTTATACGAAGGCGATGAGTAACTTTGATGACCGCACGCAAGACCCGCGCCGCAAGCGGATAAAGTTCCGCGCCTGGCACAGGGGCATGAAAGAGGTGGACCTTGTCTTGGGGCCATTTGCGGACATGTATGTCGATCAGCTTGACGACGCGGCGTTGGACGAGTTCGAACAGCTGCTGAGTGCCCCCGACAACGATATCTATGACTGGTTGTGCGAGCGTCGCACGCCCCCCGACGGCTACCGCACCAAACTCTATGAGCAAGTATTCGATTTTAGCCGGCGCGCCGGAAGGGTATGACGCGCTTCTGATTGCCGAGGCAGTCAAGAAGTCCGGCGGCACGCACCTTCACATCGCACGCGATGAGCAGCGTGCGGCGGCGCTTGTCGAGGCGCTGGCGTTCTTCGAGCCGAAGCTCGAGGTGCTGACGTTTCCGGCGTGGGACTGTTTGCCTTATGACCGCGTGTCGCCGAAGCCGGAGATCGCGGCGGAGAGGATGACGACGCTTGCCGCGTTGACGGGGCGCAAGCGGGGGCCGCGTGTCGTCGTGACCACGGTGAGCGCGGCGCTGCAGCGGGTGCCGCCGCGGGCTGCCGTTGAGAGCGCGAGCTTTCGTGTGCGCAAGGGCGCGACCGTCAAACTGGACGATCTGCTCTCGTTCTTGAGCCGGAACGGGTTTGCGCGCGCGAGTTCGGTGGTGGAGCCGGGCGACTTCGCCGTGCGCGGCGGTATCGTCGACGTGTTCCCGCCGGGGTTGGAGATGCCGCTCAGGCTCGATCTGTTCGGGGACACGTTGGAGTCGATCCGGCAGTTTGAGGCGGAGAGTCAGAAATCCGTCGGCGAGGTCGACGCCATCGTGCTGACGCCGGTCAGCGAGGTGCCGCTGGATCCGAATTCGATTGCGCGCTTCCGCTCCGGCTATATCGCGATGTTCGGTGCTGTGCTGGGCGATGACGCGCTTTACGAGGCGGTGACCGAGGGGCGCAAGCACGCGGGGATGGAACATTGGCTGCCGCTGTTTCATGAGCGGTTGGAGACGCTGTTCGACTATACGGGTGATGCGCCGGTGACGCTCGACCATCAGGTCGAGGAGTCGCATGCGGCGCGGCTGACGCTGATCGCCGACTATTACGACGCGCGCGTCGTGGCGCGGACGGAGGCGAAGGCGATCAAGGGCATGGCGCCGCCCTATAAGCCGCTGAAGCCTGAGTCGTTGTATTTGATCGACGCGGATTGGACCGCGGCGTTGTCGGCGCACGACGCGAAGCAGTTCTCGCCGTTCAAGCCGGTCGAGATGTCGGGGCAAGTCGACGCCGGCGCCGCGCGGGGCCGCGACTTTGCGCCGGAGCGGGTGGCCGCGTCGAAGAACGTGTTCGACAGCGTGGCGGCGACGATCAACGCGTTGCTTGGCCAGCAGAAGCGCGTTGTGATTGCGTGCTGGTCGGCCGGGTCGGCCGATCGCATGGGCGGCGTCCTCTCTGACCACGGCGTTGCCGCGATCCGCTTGGTGCAGGCGTGGGCCGAAGTCGCGACGCTGCACCCGCAGGCCGTTGCGATCGTTGTGCTTGGGCTTGAGGCCGGATTCGAGACGCATGATCTAGCGCTGATTTCTGAGCAGGATATTTTGGGCGACCGCCTCATCCGGCGGCAGCGGCAGAAGCGGGCGGCGAATTTCATCGCCGAGGCCGCCGCGCTCAATCAGAACGACTTGGTCGTGCATGTGGATCATGGGATCGGGCGGTATCTCGGGCTGAAAACGATCGAGGCGGCCGGCGCGCCGCATGATTGTCTTGAGCTGCAATATGACGGCGGCAAGCTGTTCCTGCCGGTCGAGAACATCGAGCTGTTGTCGCGCTACGGCGCGGACGACGAAGGCGCGGTGCTGGATCGTCTCGGCGGTTCGGGATGGCAGACGCGCAAGGCGAAGCTGAAGAACCGCATCCGCGATATGGCGGAGCAGCTGATCAAGGTGGCGGCCGAGCGGCAGCTACGCGAAGGCGTTGCGATCGACGCGCCGCATGGCGTGTACGAGGAATTCTGCGCGCGCTTCCCGTATGGCGAGACCGACGATCAGGAGAAGGCGATCGCCGACGTCATGGAGGATCTCGCGCGCGGACGGCCGATGGACCGGCTCATCTGCGGCGACGTCGGGTTCGGCAAGACGGAAGTCGCGCTGCGCGCCGCGTTTGTTGTTGCGATGACCGGGCGGCAAGTCGCGGTGGTGGTGCCGACGACGCTGCTGGCGCGGCAGCATTTCAAGACGTTCACGACGCGGTTCAACGGCTTTCCCGTCAAGGTGCGCCAGCTCTCACGCATGGTGACGGCGAAAGAGGCGACCGAGACGCGCGCCACCATCGCGAACGGGCAGGTCGATATTGTCGTCGGCACGCACGCGTTGCTCGCGAAATCGATCTCGTTTCGCGATCTCGGCATGATCGTCGTCGATGAAGAGCAGCATTTTGGCGTTGCGCATAAGGAACGCCTGAAACAGCTACGCGCCGAGGTGCATGTGCTGACGCTGACGGCGACGCCGATTCCGCGCACGCTGCAGCTCGCGCTGTCGGGCGTGAAGGAGATGTCGATTATCGCGACGCCGCCGGTCGATCGCCTCGCCGTGCGCACGTTCGTGACGCCATTCGATCCGGTGACGGTGCGCGAGGCGTTGCTGCGCGAGCATTATCGCGGCGGGCAGAGTTTCTACGTATGCCCGCGCATTTCCGACCTCGCCGATGCCGAGGAATTTCTGAAGACCACGGTGCCGGAGGTAAAGCTCGGCATCGCGCACGGCCAGATGGCGCCGACGCGTCTCGAAGACATCATGTCCGCCTTCTACGACGGCAAGTTCGACGTGCTGCTCTCGACGCCGATCGTCGAAAGCGGCCTCGACATTCCGACGGCGAACACGTTGATCGTCCACCGCGCGAACATTTTTGGGCTGGCGGCGCTCTATCAACTGCGCGGCCGCATCGGCCGGTCGAAGGCGCGCGCCTACGCGTATTTTACCGTCCCCGCCGACCGCACGCTGACCGACACCGCCGACCGCCGCCTGAAGGTGCTGCAAGCGCTCGACACGCTGGGCGCGGGCTTCAGCCTCGCGAGCCACGACCTCGACATTCGCGGCGCGGGCAACTTGTTGGGCGAAGAGCAATCCGGCGAGGTCCGCGAAGTCGGCATCGAACTCTACCAAGACATGCTCGAAGAAGCCGTCGCCAGCTTGCGCGGCACCACGCTGGAGCGCGACGAATCCTGGTCGCCGCAAATCAACCTGGGGTCGGCGGTGTTGATCCCCGAAGGCTACGTCAGCGACCTGAACGTGCGCCTGGCCCTCTACCGCCGCCTCTCCACGCTCGACACGGACGAAGCCATCGAAAACTTCGCCATCGAACTCATCGACCGCTTCGGCCCGCTGCCGGAAGAAGCGAAGGCGCTGCTCAAGATCGTCTCGATCAAACGCCTGTGCCGTATCGCACAAGTGGAAAAGATCGACGCCGGCCCGAAAGGCGCGACCATCAGCTTCCGCAACAACGCCTTCCCGCAACCCGGCAAACTGATCGAATGGATCGCGCAGAACGCCAAGACGGCGAAGGTGCGGCCCGATCAGAAGATCGTCATTATGCGCAACTGGGCGACAGCGGAGGAGCGTCTGGTGGGCGCCGGTCAGGTGCTGATGCGCCTGGCTCAGATGGTCGCCTAGCGTTCCGCGGGTTGCGGGTTAGCAAAGCGTAAATGCCGCGCCGATTAAGCGGATGGCGAGCACTGGCAAGGCATGATGTGCGCCTACTCGGGGTGCCAGATGTCTCACTACAATCTGATCGTTGTTGGCAGCGGTCCTGCTGGACGGCGCGCGGCTATTCAGGCGGCGAAGCTGCAGAAATCCGTTCTCGTCGTTGAGAAGGGGCATCGCGTTGGTGGTGTGTGTGTTCACACCGGGACGATTCCGTCGAAGACCTTGCGCGAGACCGTGCTGAACCTTTCAGGTTGGCGCGAGCGTGGGTTCTATGGGCGCGCTTATCGGGTGAAGCACGATATTTCGGCTGAGGATTTGAAGCGGCGGCTTTCCATTACGCTCGATCATGAGGTTGAGATTCTGGAGCATCAGTTTGCTCGGAATAAGGTCGATAAGATTGCGGGCGTTGCGCGGTTTCTCGATGCGCATCGGATTTCGGTTTCGTCGGAGCGGGGTGAGGCTGTCTTCACCGCGGATCGCATTGTGTTGGCGGTTGGGACCGTGCCTTACAAGCCGGCTGACGTGCCGTTCGATGGCGAGACCGTTCTTGATCCGGACGATGTGTTGGATCTGAAGCGGTTGCCGCGGACCCTGACCGTGATCGGTGCGGGGGTGATTGGGATTGAGTATGCGACGATATTTTCGGCGTTGGATGTGAAGGTGACGTTGATCGATCCGGCGGCGAGTGTGTTGCCGTTTGTGGATCAAGAGTTGGTTGATGAGTTCATTCATGATCTGCGTGACCGTGGGGTGACGCTTCGGTTGAAGAGTAAGGTTTCGCGGATTGAGCGTGCCGGTGATGGGGCTTGCGTTGTGCATCTTGAGGATGGGCGGCAGGTTCGGTCTGAGATGGTGCTTTATGCGGCGGGGCGGCAGGGGGCGACTTCGGCGCTTGATTTGGCTGCCGCCGGGTTAAGCGCGGATGCGCGTGGGCGGCTCGCGGTCGACAAGGCTACGTTTCAGACGGCTGTGCCGCACATTTATGCGGTGGGTGATATTATTGGATTTCCCAGTCTTGCTTCGACGTCGATGGAGCAGGGGCGGATTGCGGCTTGTCATGCGTTTGGTGAGCCGGTGCATGCGGCGCCGGAGTTCTTTCCGTATGGGATTTATTCCGTCCCCGAAATGTCGACCATCGGCATGACGGAGGAGCAGGTTCGCGAGCGCAAGATTCCGTATGAGTGTGGGGTGGCGCGGTTTCGCGAGACGTCGCGCGGGCATATCATGGGGCTCTCGACCGGGTTCATGAAGATGATCTTTGCGCTTGAGACGCGGCGGTTGCTCGGCGTGCATATCGTCGGCGAGGGCGCGACCGAGTTGATCCATATCGGGCAGGCGGTTTTGAATTTGGGTGGGACGCTCGACTACTTCGTCGAGAATACGTTCAACTATCCGACGCTCGCCGAGGCGTACAAGATTGCGGCGCTCGATGCATGGAACAGGATGCCGAGGGAGCAGCCGAGTTCGGCTGCGATCGTCGAGCTGCAGAAGCGGGCGGCGAGCGCCTAAGCGCTCACCGCCGTCGGCGTTAGTTCTGCTTCACGAGTTCGACGCGGCGGTTCTTGGCTTTGCCGTCGTCGCTGCGGTTGTCGGCGATCGGGGTGGTTTGGCCGAGGCCTTTGGATGAGAGGCGGTCTTTGGCGATGCCGGCTTTGACGACGGCGTCCATCACCGACTTTGCGCGGGCTTCGGACAGCTTCAGGTTTGAAGCGGGCGTCCCGACGTTGTCGGTGTGGCCTTCGATGCTGATTTTCAGCGTCGGGGCCGACTTCAGCATGGCGGCGATTTCTTTCACCGTCGCTTCGCCGTCGGCCTTTAGGTCGGACTTGCCGGTGTCGAAATTGATGTAGAGGGCGATGAAGCCGTCTTTGTTCAATGCGTCGAGCAGGGCGTTGGCGCTGATGACTTGGGCCATCGCTTCGACTTCGACGATGGCGAGTTTGTAGCTTTGGGTGGGGGCGCTCCAGATGTCGGGTTCGACTTTGATCCAGACGTCTTTGCCGCCGGTGTTGACCTTCAGCGTGGTTTCGCCGCCGTCGCCTTCTTTCGGCAGGCGTTCGAAGACGACTTCGCCTTTGATCGCTTTGATCGCGTTTTGGTAGTTGCGAATGATCTGAAGTGGGCTCGGCTGCTTCTGTGCGTCGCGGTAGAAGTAGCGGATCTGGGTCGCCTGGCCTTCGATGTTCTGGATCTTCGGCGCGCCGCTCTCGGCGCCGGTGGTGATGGGCACGCTGTTAAAGTTCTGCTCGTACTCGGTGATCCGGCTGTCGGGATAGCGCGTGAGAAGCGGGTGGTCTTTCGAGCCGGCGACGTCGTCGCTTGCGGCGAACGCCGCGGGGGTGATGACGATCAGCGCTAAGAGCGTGAGAAGCATGCGGGCCATGAGGGAATCCTTTCGCGTCGCACGAGACGACGCGAGAGCTACCTACGGCGCGGGCGGGTCGCAAGGGCGCGCACGTCGGCCTGTGGCGCTGCGCACAACTTGAGCGGGGTTATTCGGCGGCTTCGCGTTCGACCATGTGGATGGTGATGGGCGTTCCGTCGGCGTTCAGGAACTGGGCGCGGCCATTGTCTGACGGCGCGTCGAGATCCGTGCGCTGTCTGTAGAGAACGATCGCTTGTTCCAGGATGTGGCCGAGGTGCCAGAACTCGACTTGGCCCTTTTCGGCGTGAAACTCGCTCGAACGCGACGCGGAGGGCGGGTAGACCGAGACGAGCAGGCCGTAGTCGGCGCTGAAGGCGTGGCGGCTGCCGGCGAGGTCGCGCACGTCGTGGGCCGTCGGGCCGCCGCCTTCGTGCTTGCACGTTACCACGGCGCTGCCTTCCTTGCCGCTGGTGAAGATGTCGACGCCGTAGTCTTGGGCGCGTTGGTTCAGGCGGACTTGCCAACCCCAGGCGACGAAGAGTTTGCCGACTTCTTGCGCGAAGATGGTGGCAGCGGGCACGCCTCTTTCGGCGGCGATGCGCGTGATCTCGTCGGTCCAGAAGCCGGCGGTCGTGCGTTTCTTTTGCTCTTCGATCCAATCGCGTTCTTTGGCGCGGAAGCTAAGGCGGCGGTCGTCGAGGCTGACCAGGTCTTCGTGTTTTTCCTTCGCGGCGCGGTGATGCAGCGTCTGCATGTAAGCGGCGATCGCGGCGAGGAGCAGCGAGGCACCGAGATAGACGACCCACTCGAAGCGCGGCTCAAGCGTCAGGTTGCCGACTAGGACGTAATAGGCGGCGGCCACGACCGTAAGCGGCACCAGAAAGGACGAGATGACGCGGGCCGAAAGCTGGCGCAATTCGATATCGTTCGACCTGCGCGCGGCCTCGACCATCTTGTCGTTGAGGTCGGATTTCTGCAGGCCGTGGGCCTCCAGCGTGGGACGCGGTGCGTTCCACGGATTTGGCCCTAGCGCGTCGGCGCCTGATAACATCAGGCGGCCGGACACGTCGTTATCGGCCGGAAATGACGGCGAATCCCCCATGGATGTCACGCCCCCCCAAAAGCGTTGACAAACGTGGTAGCACTCTACACTTCCCGCCGCGCGTGTGGAGTGTCTTAAGAACACGCTCCGTATGTATTTTTCTTCGCCTACCAAGGGGGTGGGCGAGGGTGGTCCAAGGGTTAAAGCGCGAAAATGCACGCCGCGACGACGTTATTAGCTGATCGGGCGCCGGGTTCCAGCCGGCGGGCGGCGCCGTTTCTGCCCATGTCGCGGGCGGAGATGGAGGCGCTCGGCTGGGACGAATGCGACGTGATCGTCGTGACAGGCGATGCCTATGTCGATCATCCGAGCTTTGGGATGGCGATTGTCGGGCGGCTGCTCGAGGCGGCCGGCTTTCGGGTCGGGATCATCTCGCAGCCGGATTGGCAGAGCGCGGAGCCGTTCAGGGTGCTGGGGCGGCCGCGGCTGTTCTTCGGCGTCACCGGCGGCAACATGGACTCGATGGTGAACCGCTACACGTCGGATCGCCGCTTGCGTCACAACGACAATTACTCGCCGGCAGGTGAGGGCGGGAAGCGGCCGGACCGGTGTTCGATCGTTTATGCGCAGCGTTGCCGCGAAGCGTTTAGCGGTGTGCCGATTGTGCTTGGCGGCATCGAGGCGTCACTCCGCCGGATCGCGCATTACGATTACTGGTCGGACAAGGTTCGGCGTTCGATCTTGGCAGATGCGAAGGCCGACATTCTGCTGTTCGGGAATGCCGAACGCGCGGTCGTCGAAGTGGCGAAGCGCATGGATGCGGGAGCGAAAGCTTCGGAGCTTGATGATGTGCGCGGCGTGGCGCTGTTCAAATCGCGCGTGCCGGATGACTGGGTTGAGGCGCATGCGGATGACGTCGACAGCGCGGATGAAGGCGCGCGGTTGGGTGCTGCGAAGACTGTCGTGCGGCTGCCGTCTTGCGAGACGGTGATTGAGGACAAGGAAGCGTATGCGCGGGCGTCGCGCGTGCTGCATCGTGAAAGCAATCCGGGCAACGCACGGGCTTTGGTGCAGCGGCATGCGGATCGCGAGTTGTGGCTGACGCCTCCGCCGATCCCGCTGACGACGCCTGAGATGGATGCGGTTTACGACTTGCCATATGCGCGGGCGCCGCATCCTTCGTACGGCGATCAGAAGATCCCGGCGTGGGAGATGATCCGGTTCTCCGTGACCATCATGCGCGGGTGTTTTGGCGGCTGCACCTTCTGTTCGATCACCGAGCACGAGGGGCGGATCATTCAGAGCCGGTCGGAAGACTCGGTGCTGAAAGAGATCGGTAACATCCGCGACAAGACCAAAGGGTTTACCGGCGTCATCTCGGACATCGGCGGGCCGACGGCCAACATGTACCGGATGGCCTGCAAGGATCCGAAGATCGAGGCGGCGTGCCGGCGGCCCTCGTGTGTCTATCCGGGCATCTGTCCGAATTTGGATACCAGCCATGAGGCGCTGATCGGGCTCTATCGCAAGGCGCGCGCGTTGCCGGGCGTGAAGAAGATCATGGTGGCGTCGGGTGTGCGCTATGACCTGGCCGTTGAGAGTCCGGAGTATGTCGAAGAACTCGTGACGCATCATGTCGGCGGGTATTTGAAGATTGCGCCGGAGCATACGGAAGACGGGCCGCTCGCGAAGATGATGAAGCCGGGGATCGGAACGTACGACCGGTTCAAGGTGTTGTTCGATGCGGCGGCGAAGAAGGCGGGGAAGAAGTATTTTCTTATCCCTTATTTCATCGCGGCGCATCCGGGCACGACGGATAAGGATATGTTGAACCTGGCCATCTGGCTAAAGAAGAACGGGTTCCGCGCGGATCAGGTGCAGACGTTTCTGCCGTCGCCGATGGCGAGTGCGACTGCGATGTATCACACGGGGGTAAATCCGCTGCGCGGCGTGCGGCGCGGCGCTTCTGAGCGGGTCGACAGCGTGCGCGGTTTGAAGCAGCGGCGTCTGCACAAGGCGTTCTTGCGCTATCATGATCCGGAGAACTGGCCCGACCTGCGCGAGGCGCTGAAGGCGATGGGGCGCGCGGATCTGATCGGGCCGGGCAAGCATCATCTGGTGCCGGCGACGCAGCCCGCGGGGACGGGGCTCAAGCGCCCGGCGGGGACGCAGAAGTTCACGACGAAGGGTGTGTTTCCTCGACCGAAGAAAAATCCGGCGAGAGCGTGAGGGGGTAACGGGTATGCGGTTTCTTCAGCGGTTCTTGCTGTTTGTGATTTTCCTGGTCGCGTTGGCCTTCGGCTATGCGGCGTATATCGGGATTGAGTTCGGCGCGCGGCCGCCGGAGTCGTTGAAGGAGCTGACGCCCGCGGCGGACGTGAAGTTCATCGAGGCGAACGGCATTCGCTTTGCCTATATCGAGGAGGGGCAGGGGCCGTTGGTGCTTTTGTTCCACGGCTATCCGGAGACGGCGCGCAGTTGGTCGGCGGTTCAGCATCGCATTGCCGCGGCCGGGTATCGGGTTGTCGCGCCTTACATGCGCGGGTATCCGCCGACGGCGTTTGCGGATGACTATTCGGTGAATGCGTTGGGGCAGGATGTCGTGGCGTTGATCGGTGCGTTCGGCGAGCAGAGCGCGGTTGTCGTCGGGCATGATTGGGGTGCGGCGGCAGTCTATCGCGCGGCGGCGGACAATCCGTCGAAGATCAAGAAGCTGGTCGCGCTGTCGATCCCGCATTCACGCGCGTTCGCCGGTGATCTGACCGTGTTCTGGGAAGCGCCGCACTTCGTCTACTACCAGTTTCCGTGGGCGGAGCGGTTGCTGTGGAGCAAGGACTTCGCGCACGTCGACCGCATCTACAAGCAATGGGCGCCGAGCTATCAGCCGACGCCGGCGGTATTGGAAGACATCAAGGCGACGTTGCGGGTGCCGGGGGCGACGGCGAGTACGCTGAACTATTACTGGACGCTGGTGCGGACGGACTCGGCGGAGAGTGCGGCTGCGGCGGCGAAGGACATCACGATGCCGGCGCTGATCATCACGGGCAGCGAGGACGGGCCGATGCGGACCGGGCGGTTCGACAAGGCGCGGCCTGCGTTCACCGGTCCGTACAAGCTGGTCGAGATCGGCAAGGTCGGGCACTTCCCGCAGCTTGAAGCGCCGGATCAGACGGGCGAGGCGATCGTCAACTTCCTGCAGCAGCCGTAGTTTTTGCCGCGTTGTAGTTGAGAGTTATTCGCAGTAGTGTCGCGGTATGAAATTGAACGAACTGCCGTTCGGCCGCATCGCGCGTGTGAGCGGGATCGAAAGCGCGACGGTCGAGCTTGAGGCGAAGCTGCGTGAAGTCGGCTTTGCCGAGGGCGATGAAGTCGAGATGCTGAACCATGGGCCGTTTCGCGGGCGCACGCTCTCCGTGCGGCTCAACCGGTCGATCATCGCGCTACGTGGAAGCGAAGCGGCGTTGATCGAGGTTGATCTCCTATGACGGCGTTTCGTCTGGCGCTTGTCGGTGCGCCGAACAGTGGGAAGTCGACGCTTTTCAACGGATTGACCGGCGGACGGGCCAACGTCGCGAACTATGCGGGCGTCACCGTCGAGCGGCGCAGCGGCACGTTCGCGACGCCGCAAGGCCGTGCGGTTGAACTCATCGATTTGCCGGGCATCTATGGCCTGTCGGCACGGTCGCTGGATGAGCGCATTGCGGTCGACGTGATCCGCGGCGCGCAGGGCGAGGCGTTTGCGCCCGACGCGTTGCTGGTGCTGATCGACGCGGCGGACTTGCGGACGCATTTGCATTTGGCGTTGCAGTTGAAGTCGCTTGGCCGGCCGATGTTGCTGGTCCTGAATATGATCGACTTGGCCGAGCGCGACGGCGTCGTCATCGATGTCGCGAAGCTGGAGCAACTGGTCGGGTTTCCTGTTGTGACGACGTGTGCGACACGCAAGGCCGGGCGGGCGGCGCTGTTGGCACGACTTGACGAGTTGGCGGATGTGAAGGTTGAGGCGGTTGCGGATGCCGCGATCCAGGATGTGCGCTCCGCTCAGCGCGCGGCGCGGGCCATCGCCAAGGAGGTCATTCTCAAAGAGCCGGTGATGAACCGGCTCACGCGTGCGGTCGATCGCGTCGTGCTGCATCCGGTCGTAGGGCCCTTCATCCTGGCCGCGCTCTTGTTCTTCATGTTCCAAGCGGTCTTCACGTGGGCCGAAGTCCCGATGACGGCGATCGAAGACGGGTTTGCCGCGCTCGGTGAGTGGTTCAGCGCGACGCTGCCCGACAACTGGGTGCGCAGTTTGATCGTCGACGGCATTATCGCCGGCGTCGGCAGCGTGATCGTGTTCCTTCCGCAGATCGTCATTCTGTTTGCGTTTATCCTGGCGCTGGAGGCATCGGGATACATGGCGCGCGCGGCGTTCCTGATGGACGAGTTGATGTTGCGCGTCGGTTTGAACGGGCGCGCGTTCATTCCGCTGCTGTCGAGTTTTGCGTGCGCCATTCCCGGCATGATGGCGGCGCGCACCATCGAGAACGAGAACGACCGGCTGACCACCATCCTGGTCGCGCCGCTGATGACATGCTCGGCGCGCATTCCGGTTTATACGCTGATGATTGCGGCGTTCATTCCGCCGACGACGGTGGGCATTTTCAATCTGCAGGGTTTGGTGCTGTTCGCGCTCTACGCGATCGGCGTCATCAGCGCCATCACCGTCGCGTTTGTGTTGAAACAGACGCTGACAAAAGGGCGGCCGCAGCCGCTTTTGATCGAGATGCCGACGTACAAGCTGCCCGACCCGATGGATTTCTTCGTCAATCTGTGGCTCAGGGCATGGGCGTTCTTGCAGCGTGCGGGGCGATTCATCTTCGGGATTACGATCGCGCTTTGGTTCTTGGCGAGCTATCCGAGTTCGGCCAATGGCATTCGCGAGAGCTATGCGGGCATGTTGGGCAGCTGGCTTGAGCCGCTGTTGAAACCGATCGGGTTCAATCTTGAGATTGCGATCGCGCTCGTACCCGGGTTGGCGGCGCGCGAGGTTGCGGTTGCGGCGCTCGGGACGGTTTACGCTGTGCAGGCCACAGATGACAACACCGCCGGGCTTGCTGACGTGCTGCAAGGCGCTTGGTCGTTGCCGACGGCGTTGGCGTTCTTGGCTTGGTATGTGTTCGCGCCGCAGTGCCTTGCGACGCTTGCCGTTGCTCGGCGCGAGATGAACTCGTGGCGCTGGACCATCTTCATGGCCGTTTATCTGCTCGTGCTCGCGTATGTCGCGGCGGGCGTGACGTATTGGACGGCGGTATGGGCGGGGCTTTAGGCGCGCCAGGCGCGGATGCGAGCTTCGATGCCCGGGCCCCAGTTGAAGGCGATCGTGCGGCTTGAGCCCATCTCGGCGATGAAAAGGCTGTCGCGCGGGCCCAGGTGCTGGATGAGTTCGTTCTGCAGGCTGCCGATCGTCGTGGACTCGGCGCGCAGAAGCCAAATCTTATCGCCCAGGCGAAAGTTTTGGCCAAAGCCTGCCATCGCGTTCTCGAGCGGGCCGCTTGGCTTGGTCTGAAGTTCGGCCACAACAATGAAGCGGCCGGGTCCGGGCTTTTGCGTAGAGACGTTGGTCATTGGCGCAGTAACGTGTGGGCCACCGGTCCAGTTCCCGGTTACCACACAGTTGCACGGAAAGTGTTACGCGGTTGCTACGGCGTCCTCTGACTCGGCGGCCACGCGGTCGAATGCCCGGGCTAGGACTTCGGCGTCCTGAGCGCCGGAGACCAGCATTTTGCCCCCAATCAGGTACGTGGGAACGCCTTCGATGCCGATTTTGCGGGCCATGGAGTCTTCGTGCTGAACCTTTTCGAGGTCTGCGTCGGAGTTGAGTAGTTCCTCAACCAACTCGGCGTCCATGCCAGCGTCGGCGCCGATTTGAACGAGGGTTGGGATGTGGCCGATGTCGGCGCCTTCGATGAAGTAACGGTGGAACAGGAGTTCGACGAGCTTGTCCTGCACGCCCATCGAATGGGACCAGCGGATCATGCGGTGCGAGTTGATCGTATTGGGCGTGCGTGTGATCTTTTCGAAGGCGAATTGGATGCCTTCGTCTTCGCCGGCCTTGAGCAGGGCGTTGTGGATCGGCTTGATCTTGTCGGACGAGCCGAACTTGCGCTCCATGTAGGCCTTGCGGTCGACGCCTTCGAGGGGCGTCGTGGGGTCAAGTTGGAACGGACGCCAGCGGACGTCGAACGTGATTTGCGAGCGCAGGCGCATTGCCCGTTCAAGGCGGCGCTTGCCGATGTAGCACCAGGGACAGACGGTGTCCGATATGACGTCGATTTGCATGGGCAAGAAGATAGGCAGGAAGCGCGCAACAGAAAAGCGGATTTCGCAGTTTCGTTTTTTGTGTCGCGACGCTTAAGGATAATTGTCCGCAACCTTTTTGGGTAGACACATGGCATCGCACGTCACGTTCGATCTTTCCGGTCAGACCGCCTTCATCACGGGGGCGACGAGCGGGTTCGGCGCGCGCTTCGCCGAGGTGTTGAGCGATGCCGGCGCGAAGGTCGTCATCACAGGGCGGCGCGTTGAGCGCTTGCAAACACTTAAGGCAAAAATCGAGAACAAAGGCGGACAAGCGATCGCTTTGCCGATTGACGTTACGAATGTTGAAGGTGTTCGCGCCTGCGTCGAAGCGGCGGAACGTGAGGCGGGGCCTATCGGAATCCTCGTTAACAATGCCGGGTTGAACGTGCAGGCGAGTGCGACTGCGCTCAGCGAGAGCGACTACGACACGATCATGGATACCAACGTGAAGGGTGCGTTCTTCGTCGCGCAGGCGGTGGGGTCGCGGATGGTTCAGCACAAAATCCAGGGGCGAATTGTTAACATTGCTTCGATCGGCGCGATGAAGGCGCTGCCGGGGTTGGTCGCCTACAGCATGTCGAAGGCGGCGATCGCAATGATGACAAAAGGTTTAGCTCGCGAGTGGGCGAAAAATCACATTGCGGTCAATGCGATGTGTCCGGGCTTCATCGAGACCGAGTTGAATAGCGCGTGGTTCGGAACCGAGGGTGGGCAGAAACAGGTCGCGAGCTTCCTGCGGCGCCGGTTGGGGCGGGAGGAAGATCTCGACGCGACGCTGTTGCTGCTGTGTTCGCGGCACGCCGGGTTCATCACCGGGTCGTTGTTCACGCTGGACGATGGGCAGTTGCTGGGGTGAGTCCCGCCTGCAACTGGTGTTGCCCCGCCGCCCGCGTTAAGGACGAACGTGTGACGTGAGTCGGTTTTCACATGCGATTGGGCTGGTGGACGAGGGCGGTAATCGGTGCGGGCGCGTTGTGCGCCGGCGGTGTCGCGCTTGCCGACGGCGGCGCCGGGGCGCTGATCGACGACGGCAAGATCATTTTCGACGGACGCCTTCGGCTTGAGACCGTCGAGCAGGATGGGTTTGCCGATGACGCTGTTGCACCTACGTTCCGCGCGCGAATCGGATTTCAGACCGGAACGTTTCTGAATCTGCAAATGTTGGTCGAGGGTGAGGGCGTCGTCCACTTGGGTGACGACTTCAACGACACCGTCAACGGGAATACCGGCTATCCGGTCGTGACCGACCCTGAGGGGTACGAGTTGAACCGGTTGCAGATCGCGTATTCGGGATTGCCGGAGACGTTGGTCACCGTGGGGCGGCAGGGGATCAATCTCGACAATCAGCGCTTCGTCGGCGCGGTCGGGTTTCGGCAGAACGAGCAGACGTTCGATGCGCTGCGGGTGACGAACACGAGCGTGATGGGGCTTTCGCTCAACTACATGTTCGTGAACCAGGTGAACCGGTTCTTCGGCAATGAAAGCCCGCAAGGTGAGTTCGAGGGGGCGACGCATCTCTTCAACGCATCGTATGCGCTGCCGCGGTTCGGCACGTTGACGGGATACGCCTATCTCTTGGACCTGGAAGAGGCCCCAGGGTTGTCGACGGCTACGTTCGGGGCCCGGCTATCGGGCAAGGGCAAGCTCGACGAAGAGACCTCGGTTCGCTACGCCGTCGAGTACGCGTATCAGAAGGATTATGCCGACAACCCACTCGATGTCGGCGTGCACTATGGGCACGGTGAGGTTGCCGTTGCTTACCAGGGTTTCAGCATTCTCGGTGGTGTTGAGACGTTGGAGGGCGACGGGGCGGTTGGGTTTTCGACGCCGCTCGGGACGCTGCACAAGTTTCAGGGATTTGCCGATGTATTCGTGAACACGCCGGCGAACGGCATCGTCGATCTCTTTGCGGGGCCGGGGTTTGAGACCACGTTCGATGCGCCGATCGGGCCGATGACCGGTTTGTTTGCGGCGCTGACCTTTCACGATTTCAAGACCGAGCTTGGGCGGCAGCCTTTGGGCAGCGAGGTCGATGCGGAAGTGACCGCGCGGCTGGGCGATCACTTCTCGGTCGGCGCGAAATATGCCGACTATGACGGCGACGGCGGATTTGCCAGCCGTCGCAAGCTTTGGCTGCAGCTCGACGTCAGCTACTAGCGGAAGGTTTGAGCGACCTCGTTCGTTTCGCCGAGCACGCGGATCGTTTTGACGTCGGCGGGCAGCGGGTCGAGCGTCGTCGTCACGCTGACCGGCGAGAGCGCTTGCGTCGACGGACCGGACGGCGGCGTGCCGACGAGGGTGTAGCTGCGCATGCCGACTTCGGCCGCGAAGGTTTGCAGCGGCTTCAGTTCGATGTCCTTCCATCCGCCGCTGCGCGCAGTGGCCTTCACGGTGATCGTCGCGGCCGGCTTTGCCGAGACTTGGACATCGACGCTGAGGATTTCGTAGATCTGCTTCTTCAGCGTCGCGGCGGGTGTGGTCGCCGCGGGTGGTGTTGCTGCCGGCGGCGCCGTCACAGGCGCAGGTGTCGTTGCAGGCGGCGGCGTCGGTGCAGGCGTTGGTGCGGGTGCGGGCGTCGACGGTTCGAGATCTTCCGGTTCATCCGGCGGCGGTGCGGGTTCTGGCGCGGTGATGACCGGCGCGGGCGCCGGCTTCGGCGCAACGACGGGCGCGGGCTTCGCCGGTTTGATCGGCGCCGGCTGTGTCACGCCGGGTGCGGGTGTAGCGGGCACGGACGGGACGGGGTTGAAGTTTTCGTCTTCGGGCTCGGGCATTCCGTCGGCCGCGGCGAAAGTCGCCGCCACCAAAAAACCGATGCACGCGGTTGTCGCCGCAACGATACGCAACGTCATCCCAAATACTCCGCCACTCGATTTGCGGGCTCGTTCGCGATGAACTAAACCCTACCCAGAGGCTATTTTCCTATTTGGTTTTGGAGGAAATGTCATGGGTCCGCTTCACGGCGTAAAGATCATCGAGTTCGCAGGCATCGGGCCTGGCCCCTTCTGCGCGATGCTGCTCAGCGATATGGGCGCAGAAGTTGTACGCATCGACCGCAAAGGCGCGCGCGGGGCCAACAAATTCGACATTACGAGCCGCGGGCGGCGGTCGATCGCGCTGGATCTAAAAAAACCCGAAGCTGTGGAAACCGCGCTCAAGCTAGTCGCCCGCGCGGACGCATTGCTCGAAGGGTTTCGACCTGGGGTTATGGAAAAGCTTGGGTTAGGGCCCGACGTCGCGCTGAAGCGCAATCCGAAAATCGTGTACGGACGGATGACGGGCTGGGGTCAAACGGGGCCGATGGCGCAGGCTGCGGGGCACGACATCAACTACATCGCGCTGACCGGCGCGCTGCACGGCATCGGGCGCAAGGGTGAGCCGCCGGTACCGCCGCTCAATCTTGTCGGCGACTTTGGCGGTGGTGCGCTCTATCTCGCGTTCGGCATGGCGTGCGCGTTGTTCGAAGCGCGCGGGTCGGGCAAGGGCCAGGTGATCGACTGCGCGATGACGGACGGCGCGGCGTCGTTGATGTCGATGTTCTATGGCTTCAAGGCGATGGGCATGTGGCAGGACGAGAAGGGCGCGAACCTTCTCGACGGTGGCGCACACTTCTACGACACGTATGAGACGTCGGACGGCAAGTGGGTTTCGATCGGTTCGATCGAGCCGCAATTCTATGCGTTGCTGCTCGAGAAAGCGGGATTGAACGATCCCGAATTCAAGTCGCAGATGGATCGCGACAAGTGGCCTTCGCTGAAGCAGAAGATCGCACAGGTGATGAAGACCAAGACGCGCGATGCTTGGGACAAGATTATGGAAGGCACCGACGTTTGTTATGCGCCGGTGCTGTCGCTGGCCGAAGCGCCGAACCACCCGCATAACAAAGCGCGTGCGACGTTCATCGAGATCGACGGCGTCGTGCAGCCCGCGCCGGCACCGCGCTTCAGCCGCACGAAGCCGGAGGTGCAGGGCGCCGCGCCGGCGGGCGGGCAGCACAACGATCAGATCTTGACCGACTGGGGTTTCTCGAGCGGCGACATTGCGGCGTTGAAGTCGTCCGGCGCGCTTTGATCCGATGAGCGCGTTACCGGGAACGACCGGCCGTCGGCGCATCTATTTGATGCGTCACGGCCACGTCGATTACTTCGCGCGCGAGGTTCGTGAGGCGGGGCATACGGACCTTGTGCCTCTGACGCCATTGGGACGCGAGCAAGCGAAAGCGAGCGGGGCTGCACTTTCGCACGTGCGGTTCGATCTTGCTTTGTCGTCTGGGTTGCCACGTACGCGAGAGACGGCAGAGATCGTGCTCGCGGCAAATGCAGACACGGCGCACCTGACGCTGGGTGTCGATGCGGGCTTGGTCGAGATCAAGGGCAGCGGGAAGGTGATGGCGAAGAGCCGTGAAGAACTCGCGGCGCGGATGGCGTTCGAGTTCGATCAGGCGGCGGAACCCGGTGCGCGCATGATGGGCGGCGATGTGTTTGCGGACGTGCAAGAGCGGGCGACGGATGCGATCAAGCGGTTGTTGGCGCAGCCGGCGTGGCACACGGCGTTGGTCGTGGCGCATGAGGGTGTCAATCGATTGGTCCTGAGTTGGATGACCGGCAATGCGCTGAAGGGTGTGCAGGCGTTCGAGCAGGACTTAGCTTGCATCAATATTCTCGATTTCGATTTGGTGCCGCGCGAGGACGGGAGCGTCGGGACGCAGATCGCCCGGTCAATGATCAAGGCGGTGAACATCACGCCGTATAATTTCGTCAAGCACGGGATGAACCTGACAAGCCTTGAGGCGATTTTCGCGCGTGTGTGAGTTAGCGGAAGGCGCGGAAGTAGGTTCGGATGTCGTTCGCCAGCAATTCCGGTTCTTCCGCGGCGAGGAAGTGGCCGCCGGTCGGCGCGAGGCCGTACGACAGATTGGCGTAGGAGCGCGCGGCCCATTCGGGCGGGCAGCGGTCGACTTCTTCGCGGGTTAGGAACAGCCGCGTCGGTGTTTCGATCTTCGCCGGCTTCGGCCGATCGTTGTGCGCGGACTCGTAGTACATGCGCACCGATGAGCCGATCGTTTGCGTGAACCAATAGATGCTGACGTTGGTCAGCAGTTCATCTTTGGTGAAGCGCGTTTCGACGTCGCCGCTGCAATCGCTCCAAGCGCGCCATTTTTCGACGATCCAGGTCGCGAGACCCGCAGGCGAGTCATTCAGGCCGACGGCGAGGGTTTGCGGCTTCGTGCGTTGCAGGTGGCCGTAAGCGTCCTCGTCCCACTCCCATTTCTTGGTGAGCACGAGGTAGGCGCGTTCGGCGGCCGACAATGTGGGGTCGTTTTCGTCGGTGGGGTAGGGATAGGGCGTCGCCATCGTGTGTATCGCGGGGACGCGATCGCCGTGAAAGCGGCCCAGCGCGTTGGTCACGCCCGCGCCGATGTCGCCGCCTTGGGCGAAGAATTTTGCGTATCCCAACTCGGTCATCAGCTTTGCCCAGATGGGGGCGACGCTTAGGGATGTCCCGCCGGGCTTCGTCGGGCGGCTTGAGAATCCGTAGCCGGGCATCGACGGCACGATCAAGTCGAAGGCATCGGCGGGGTCTGCGCCGTGTGAGGCGGGATCGCTGAGCAGGGGGATGATTTTTGTGAATTCGGCGATGCTGCTAGGCCAGCCGTGGGTGAGGAGAAGCGGTTTGGGCGACGGGCCCTTGCCGCGGACGTGAATGAAGTGGATGTCGAGGCCGTCAATGGCCGCCTTGAATTGCGGGAAGCGGTTGAGCGCGCACTGCTGCGCCCGCCAATCGAAACCGTCACGCCAGTAGTCGACGAGATCTTTCATGTAGCCGAGGTCGACTCCGTAATCCCACCCCGAGCCGGCTATTTCGCCGGGCCAGCGCGTGCCCGCGAGGCGCGCCTTTAGATCGGCTATTTCCGCCTCAGGCACTTCGATTTTGAAGGGCGTGTGGGTCATCGGTGTAACCATCTATAGTCGTTAATACAGGTTACTCGTACACGCGATCGCCGTAACTTGTCAATAAGCCGTTTAGTGGTTACGTATGGTTTGGAGGCTGCGATGGCATTCGGGTCTGAAAACTTTGTGGGCGGGGCCTTGTGCCTCGACTTTGTGAACACGGTCGGCGGGCATCGCGACGGCGAGCCTAAGGAGAGCCTGCAAACCTACGCTGACCTCGTCGAATGGGCAGTCGCGGGTAACGTCGTGACAAAATTGAGCGGCTTGCATCTCAACGAGATGGCCAAGGCTCATGAAGCCCGCGCCGCGCGCGTGCTCGCCGACGCAAAGCGGCTGCGCGAGACGATCTACGAAGTGTTTGTAGCGGTCGCCGATGGGCGCAAGGCGCCTGCGTCGGAAATTGCTGCGCTAAGTGCGGCGATGTCGGAGGCCAACGCCAATCTGGTATTGCGGGCATCGGGTTCGGGATACCAACTGGGGTGGCCGGCGCCTACCGACTTGCGTGCGCCGTTGTGGCCGGTCGTGAAGTCGGCGGTCGATCTTCTGGTCGGTGGTGAAACGCGCTTGCGGGAATGCGCCAGCGATACGTGCGGCTGGCTGTTTGTCGACGAGAGCAAGAACCATTCGCGGCGGTGGTGCAGCATGCGCGATTGCGGCAATCGCGCAAAGGTGCGCCGGTTCAGGGCGCAAGGGGCGTAGAAAAAGCAAAAGCCCGGCTTTGGCCGGGCTCTTTTGGGAAATGCTTTTGTCGGCTATCGCTGCGGCGTGTGGAGCACCTTCCTTAAAGAGAGCGTCAGTTCGTGTTGGCGCCATTTAAACGGAAGACGGTAAATGAGGCGTTAATGCGCGATCGTCGGTGCTGATGACATCGAGATCAGGCGCCTAATGCGCTCGACAAGATCTGCGGCGCGCAGCGGCTTCATCATGGTGTCGTGTGCACCAAGACTTTCGGCAAACTGAAGATAACGGTCCGCGCCGCCAATGCCGCCGCCGGATATCGCGAGAATGCGCGTGTCCGGATACTCATCTCTAATTTCCTGGATTGTCGAAAGACCTTCGCGGCCCGGCATGATGATATCGACGATCGCGACGGCAGGTTGCTTTGTCTTTATGAGTTCCAATCCGGCAGCGCCATCTGAAGCTTCGACGGTTTGGAAACCGGCGGTCTCAAGATGCAAGCAGATGGTGCGGCGGACCGACGCATCGTCGTCGATTACGCAGATCAGGTGGTTGGCGGTCATCGTGCGATCGAGTCGGTTGGCTGCAAGAATTTTGGCGGCATTCGCTAGGATGGTGCAAGAACTGTTGCGGACGCCGTTCGCGGTTCGTGGGGAAATCGACGGATTTGTTTCGCCCAAACGGGTGATGCGTTTTTTTTCTATTGTTTTCTTGCCGATCTGTGATTGCGGCAACAGCGGTGCAACGCGCAGCGATGCAAACTGTCATTGTCACGACATTGGTATATTGGGTTGAGGGCACAAGACATGGGTACTGCGCGTTCGCAGGGCGAAGGCGGGCGCAGCCTGGCATCGGGCACCGGCCGCACGTCGCGGCGGCGATGGAAGAAAATTTGTGGTCGATGTGGTCGCAGTTCGGGCTGGCTAAGGACGGTGCGCTGCACGACGAGGGCGGCGCATTGTGGTTCGAGACGCCCATTCCGGTGCCGCCGTACAACATGGTTGTCAAATTTCAGGGCGACGCGCAGGCGGATACTGTCATCGACCGGATCTTCGCGCATTTTCGCAGCCGCGGCGTTCCGTTTGTTTGGCTGGTGCATCCGAGCGCGCAGCCAGCCGACCTGCGGAGTCGTTTGCAGTCGCGCGGGTTCGAAGAGGCTGAGCCAATCACCGGGATGGCGATGGACCTCGCCGGCCTGCCGCCTTTGCCCGACACCCCGCGAGGCGTCGAGATTCTTCCGGTGACGGTGGAACACGCCAAGTCCGCGTTCGCCGAGCTTGTTGTATGGCGCTGGCACGTTCCCGAGGCGGCGCGCCCGCATTTGCAGTCGATCATGGATGTGGTGCGGATCGGCGCAGCCGGGTCGCCCAATCGGGCTTGGGTCGTCGTCAAGGATGGCGTCGCGCTCGCCAAGGCGTTTACGCACGATGCGGCGGGCGCCGTCGGGCTCTATGGCATGGCGACGAAGCCGGAGGCGCGCGGGATGGGATTGGCGCGGCTGGTGTGCTTGAACGCTTTGCACGATGCGCGGACGCGTGGACAGACGCTCGCCATCCTGCACTCAACGCCGATGGCCGTGTCGCTTTACAAAGGGATCGGGTTTGCCGAGATCGCGCCGTTCCACCTCTACGCAGCGCCGCAGTCGTTCTATGCCTAAGGGCTAGTTCTTCTTCTCCGGTGTGATTGGGGCGGCCGAGATGAGCGCCGTGGTGATGTCGTATTGCAGCTTCTCGAACGTCTCGGCGATATCATCCTTGCCGCAGTAGTGACGCGCGCCGCCGATCGCCGCCATCGCCTGTATTTTGAGACGGGCCTCGCCGGCGCCACGGCCGTTCGAGTAAGCAAGATCGCGCGCGCGGCCAAGTTCGTCGAAACCGGCTTTTCGCCAGAGCAAGCAGCTGCGGAGCTTTGCGAGCGTTGCGGCGCGGCCGGCGATTGACTGCGCCTCAACTTTCAAGGTCGCCCAGTGTTCTCCCGGATCGCAGGCCATTGCGATCGGCGCCATCGCCTCCGCGACGCCGGCAACGAAACCCTGAGCAAGGTCGGCGTGTTCCTTCTCGATATACGTGTCGATGGTCTTGGCGATTGCGCCTCTCGATACATCGCGGGCCATCGCACACGATGCGGCGTCAAGTTTCGTGTCGCCATCGGTCAACGACCTCAGCGGCGACGGGTCTTTGTCCGCGGGGCAGACGGCGCGGGCCGCGCCGATCAGTCCGGCCACATTGAGGTGTATGGCCATGCGCTGGGCGATGGGTTTGTTTTGCATGAGCGCCACGCGCACGATACCGGCGACGCTCGCGCGCTTTTCGCATTCGCCGGCCGGTACGGTTTCGGGGTCGTAGCCCAGTAGAAGGACAGCGCCGCGGCGTGGATAAGCCTTGTCCTCCGCGAAGGCGGGCGAGAGCGACGCCCACACCGTCAACGCAAGCGCGGCGCATAGCAACGAATGACGCATCAAGGTCTCGTCCCCAACCTAGGTGAAGGCACGACCTTAGCGCGGTGCGCGGCTCTGCGCTAAGACAGAACGTCGCCCCTCGCACATGGATCTGCCATGCCCGCCAGTTTGACGCCGATTGTGCTGCTTTCGATTTCGAACATCTTCATGACGTTCGCTTGGTACGGGCACCTGAAATACAAGGACCAGGCTCTTTGGGTCGTGGTGCTGGCGAGTTGGGGGATCGCGTTTGTAGAGTACTGTTTTGCAGTGCCCGCGAACCGGTGGGGAAGTGCGGTCTATAGTCCGGCGGAACTAAAGACGATGCAGGAGGTCATTACCCTCATCGTCTTCGCATTGTTCTCGGTTTTCTATTTGGGCGAGGCGCTGAAATGGAATCACGCGCTGGGGTTCGCGTTTATCGCGCTCGGCGCGTTCTTCGTGTTTCAGAAATGGTGATCGTCGTCGGCGATGCGGGAATAGGCTGTGCGGATGCGGTCGCGGATGTGTGTGGGCTGTTCGCCGACGGCTTGGGCGAGGCTGCGCAGTTCGGTGCGTAGGCCGTGGATTTGGTCGAGCAGGGACAGGATGAGCGGCAGCGTTTCGTCGTCGAACTCCGCCGTGTGTTCGAGTTCGTAGAGCAGGCGCACGCGGGCCACGTCGACCTCGTGATAGACGGCCATGCCTTCGCGGCGTTCGGGGCGGACCCAGCCGAGGCGGATCCATTTGTGCAGGCGGGGGACAGAGAGTTCGCCGACCGCGCGGATGAGGTCTTGTTCGTCGAGGGGCATCGGCGTCACTCCGTGCGCGGATTGTAGGCGTGGCCTTCGCGCCAGCCTTGCATGAACTTCTCGAGGTCGGCGTCGATCGTCTTGGGCATTACGATCTTGAGGCGGACGAGGTGGTCGCCATAAACGCCCTTCTTGCCTTTCACGCCCTTGCCTTTGAGGCGCAGCGTTTGGCCGCTCGATGCGCCTTTGGGGATCGTCACGTTCAGGCGGCCCGTGACGGTCGGGACCTCGACCTTGGCGCCGAGGATCGCTTCATCGATCGCGACGGGAAGTTCGCTGACGATGTCGTCGCCCTTGCGTTCGAACGTCGCGTGCGGGCGGACGTGGACTTCGATCATCGCGTCGCCCGCCGGCGCGTCACCGCGGCCGGGGTGGCCCAGGCCCTTCAAGCGGATCGTCTGGCCGTCGGCGACGCCCTCGGGGATTGCGACACCGAGCTGCTTGCCATCGGGCAGCGTTATGCGCTGCTGGCCGCCGGTCGCTGCCGTGATGAAGTCGACGTCGAGCTTGTAGTGGACGTTGCGTCCGCGCATGGGCGCTCCCGCTCGGCCTCCGGCGCCGAAGAGGTCGGAGAAGATGTCGGAGAAGTCGCCGAAGTCGGCGAAGCCTTGCTGTGACTCGTATTGGCGCGCGCCACCGCGATTGGCGTAGTCGCGGTAGAAGCGCGGGTCTTTTTGTTGCTGTGCGCCTGACGCGTCGATCTCGCCCTTGTCGAATTTCGCGCGCTTGTCGGCATCGCCGACGATGTCGTAGGCGCTGGCCACGTCCTTGAACCGGTCGGCGGCTTTCTTGTCGCCGGGGTGCAAGTCGGGGTGCAGCTGTTTGACCAGCTTGCGGTAGGCCTTCTTGATGTCGTCCTGCGGGGCGGTTTTCGCCACACCGAGGATTTCATAGGGGTCTTTAGCCAAGGCTCTTCAGCGTCCCTTCGTCGTCCGGCGTGCGAACATGCTCAGGCCGGAAACCGAGGCCTATCACACGCGCGGGGATACGTCGCAGATATGGAAACCACTGCAGCAGTCGCAAGGGCAACGGCGCGGAAACCGTGCCGGTTGCAGCCAAGAGCGGGGCAATCACGCGGTTCTGGGCGGTGACCTGAATGAACTGCGTCCAGACCGTCGGACGTTCGCGCCGGCGTTGGACGCGGTCAAGATCGTCCGTGCTGACGCGGCCACGCTTGAGCGGGCGGTAAAGCAGATTCGCCGCCGCGACCGCGTCTTGGATCGCGAGATTGATGCCGACGCCGCCGATGGGCGACATCGCGTGCGCGGCGTCGCCGATGCACAGGACGCCGGGTTTGGACCAGCGCTTCAAGCGGTCGACGGCAACGGTGAGCAGCTTCACGTCGTCCCAGGTCGTCAGTTCGCCGACGCGATCGGCCAAATGCGGCGCGAGGCGGGCGATCTCCGCGCGCAGCGCCTCGAGGCCGCGCTCTCGCACCGCGTCGAACGAGCCTTTGGTAATCACGAAGGCGCATTGCCAATAGTCGCCGCGGTCGATCTGGACCAGAAGGCGGCCGGCGTCGAAACGGCCGACGGACAGCGGCGGGTCGCCCGGCTTCTTCGACAGGCGCAACCACAAGACATCCATCGGGACGGCGAGGTCTATGACCTCGAGCTTCGCTGCTGTGCGGATCCGCGAGTGGCGTCCGTCCGCGCCGACGACGAGTTTGGCGGCGATGTCGATGTCCCCGTTGGGTGTGCGCGCGCGCAGGCCGGTGATTTCGCCTTTGTGCTCGATCAGATCGATCGCTTCGCATTCCATCATCAAACGGAAGGTGGAGCGGCGTTTCGCATGCGTCGCGAGGAAGTCCAAGAATTCCCATTGAGGCATGAAGGCGACGAACTTGCAGCGCGTGGGGAGGTGCGAGAAGTCGGCGACTTTGAACTGCCAGTCGCCGACGTGGGCTGCGATCTCGCGCACCTCTTGGTGTGGGCGCTTCAGAAACTCGTCGAGCAGGCCGAGTTCGTGCATCAGTTCAAGGGTCGAGGGATGGATCGTGTCGCCGCGGAAGTCGCGGAGGAAGTCGGCGTGCTTCTCCAGGACGATGACGTCGATACCGGCGCGGGCCAGGAGGAGGCCCAGCATCATCCCGGCCGGTCCGCCGCCAGCGATGCAGCAGGTTGTGGCGAGGCTTTGCGTCATTTGCACCTCACCTTTGGGCTGAATAGCGCATGGCGGTCCGGACGATTGGGGCGGAGGGGCTCGGCTGCGTAGACTTGCACATCGTCTGGTGATTCGGGAGCCGGGTGGTGCGTTCGTCCGCGCGGGGAGGGGACCTATGAAAGCCTTGGATTTCGTCGGGCTCGGCCTTGTGTCGTGCTTGCTTGCCGCGTGTGCGTCCTTGAGCGCGGAGCCTAACCGGCCGCTTGAGACGGCGATTCACGGACCGGCTTATCGCATCACCACCATCCCTGATGGGACGTCGAGGGAGCTGTTTGTTGCGCTGGCGTTTTCCGGTGGTGGCAAGCGGTCTTCGGCGTTTGGGTATGGGGTGCTGACGGCGTTGCGCGAGATCACCGTCGATTTCGGGAACGGGCGTCGGCGGCTGACGGATGAGATCGACGTCGTGACCGGCGTGTCGGGCGGGAGCTTTACGGCTTCGGCGTTTGCGTTGAAGCGCGACGCGATGTTCGACGGCTACAAAGACGAGTTCCTGAAATACGATTTGAACGGCGAGATTTTCGGGATCTATCTGATGCCGTGGCGCTGGGACTGGTTGTTCAACCCAAATTGGGGGACGAACGACGAGATGGCGCGCGTTTACGACGAGTTGCTGTTCAAGGGCGCGGACTACGGCGACCTGGCGCAACTTGGGCGGCCATTCTTGGGCGTGCAGGCGACGGACTTTGCGAACGAAGAGCCGTTCGTGTTCGGTCAGGATACGTTCGATTGGATATGTTCTGACATTACGAGCCTGCCCATGGCGCGGGCGGTGGCGGCGTCGAACGGATTCCCCGTGCTGTTCACGCCGATCAGTTTGCGCAACTACGCGCACGACGACGAGCATGCGTGCAAGCGGCCGGCTTGGGTTGATCCGTATCTTGCCATTCCAGACGAACTTTCGCGGCGGCGGCAGTTGGCGGTGCTGGCGAGTTCGTATCTCGACAAGCGTCAGGAAGCTTACGTTCATCTGCTCGACGGCGGGGTGTCGGACAATCTGGGACTGCGCGGGTTGATGCAGATGCTGGCCCCGACCGCGGAAGAGGCGACGCTGGACGAGGAGAGTCTGAACAAGCTTCGGCATGTCGTGATCGTGAGCGTCGATGGGCAGGCGGAGCCCGACCGGCAAATGACCGAGGTACCTTATCTGGACAGCGTGTTCCGTGTGATCGGCGCGGTGACGTCGACGGCGATCGATCGGTATGGATTTGAGACGTTGATCCATGCGCGGGAAATGACGCGGCGGCTGGCGCAGGGTTTGGCGCGGCGTGGTTGTCCGGCGGGCGAGGCCGGGCCGGCGGCGTGTCGGATGATCGACGATCACTTCGTGCATCTGTCGCTTGGCGATATCGCGGACGATGAGGGACGTAGTGCGCTGGCTGCTATTCCGACGGGGTTGACCATCTCGGATGAGCAAGTCGAAGCGCTGATCGCGGCGGGCTATGACGCGGTGTTGTGCGACGGCGATATGCGGGACTTTTTCAGGAGCCTGCCGAACGTGCGGATGCCGGAGATGCCGAAGCGGTGCCGGACTTACCGGCCTTGGGAGCTCGAGGTCAAAGCCTCCGCGCCGAGCAACATCACCGCGCGGGAGTCTCGGGCGGACAATCCTTGATCCACGCGCAGGCGGCGCCAGGATTCGAAGCTGAGCATCAGGTCGAGAGCTTCGAAGGTTAGTTTGTCGTCGATGGTTTTGGGGCCGATGGCGTGGCGTAGCGCTTCGCGCAAGGTCTTGACGATCGCGGCTTGTTCGCTGGTGAGGAACGGCGAGCCGTAGCGGTGGGCGTCGCCCGCCAACTTGAACGGCAACAGGCGTTCGAAGACTTGGCCGCGGCGTTCGACGAGTTCTTCCAGACGTTCGCGCCAGTCTTCCGATCTGAACGGACGTTGGACGATCGGCATGATTTCCAGCGTCATGCGCTCGGAGATTTCGCGGTAGAGGCTTTCCATGTCGGCGAAGTGGCGGAAGACGGTGCGCAGGCCGACGCCGGCTTCCGTTGCGACTTCGTCGGCGCTCGGCATGGCGACGCCGGATCGCACGAGCTTCAGCAGCGCGTCGACGATGCGACGGCGGTTGTCTTCGCCGCGAACGCGGCGGCCGTCGACTTGGGGCTTGGGTGTCTTACGCTGCAACATGGGGCTTCCGAGAATATTCGAGAGCGGTGAAAAAGCCGATAATCACCAGCGCTGCAAGGGCGCCCCATTGGCCCGGCACGTCGTGCGGCAACGGGCGCCAGACGAAGAGCAGGAATACGGTCAGAATTTGTTGTGCCGTATGAATGAGCAGAAGTGGACGCACGAAGGTGCCGAACCTCACGGCGGCCGCGAAATCGACCAGCGCAAACGAGAGCTGTCCTGCACCGACGGCGGCGATGAACGACAACAGGATTTGCGGCGCGGTCGAGATGTCGAGGCCTGCGATCATCTCTAGGCCGCCGTCGGGTGCGAACATGTGGATGCTGCCACGGCCGAGATTGATGAGGCCGAGGATTGCGACGACGGCGAGCGAAAGGCGCGACGGCTGCACGGTTAGATGCCGGCGCGTTGGATGGTTTGGATCAGGAGTTGGCCGGCGAGACCTGCTTCGCGGTGAACGCCGAATTTGGCGACCTCGGGCGACATGGCGATTTTCACGAAGGCTTCCGATGACGGGTATTCGACGAGGGCGACGACGTCCCACATGTCTTCGACTTCGCCGATGACGAGCGATTTCGCTTCGCCCATGAAGAGGACGCGGCCACCGTTTTCCTGCACGTGGCGCAGCATGTCGGCGCCGTAGCGGTTGTAGGCGGTACGGCCATCGTCTGTCGTTGCGCGGCCGTCTTTGTATTCGGCCTTCGGTTTGAACTTGAGCAGGTTGAGCATGACGATGGGTGTGTTGACGCCCTTGCTCACGGTCTCGGTGATCTGTTCGCCTTTGGGGTAGACGGCGTTTTCGACTTTCATGCTGCGGCCTTTGCGGTGGCGATGAGAGCGTGGATGTGGGTGACGAGTTCGTCCGGTGCGTCTTCTTGCAGGAAGTGCCCGGCGTCTTTGATCGTCATGTGCGGTTGGCCTTTCGTGCCGGGCACGCGTTCGTGGAAGACGCGTTCGCCGCCTTTGGTCACGGGATCGGAATCGCCGAAGAGTGTCAGTACGGGTTTGGTGAAGCGGCTGAGGACTTCCCAGGCGGCTTTGTTCTCGGCCACCGATGCGTGTTCGGGCGTGACGGGGACGAGAGCGGGGAAGCGGCGTGCGCCGGCCTTGTAGGTCTCGTCGGGGAAGGGGGCGGCGTAGGCGGCTTTGACCTCGTCGCTTAGGCCCTTCTTTGTGCCCATGGCGACGATTTCGCCGATCGGCAATACGGGGACGGTTTGGCTGAAGTTGAGCCACTGCTTGAACCCGTCGGTCATGCCAGTGCCGACGGGGAGGCCGGTGTTGGCGACGATCACGCGGGCGAAGCGGTCGGGGAAGGCGGCGACGAGGCGCAGGCCGATAAGGCCCCCCCAGTCCTGGCAGAAGAGGGTGATGTTGGTGAGCTTCGTTGCGGTGAGCCAGTCGCTCATCCACTTTACGTGGCGTTCGAAGGTGTAGTCGTCTTGCTCCGTCGGTTTGTCGGATTTGCCGAAGCCGATGAGGTCGGGCGCGACGGCGCGATGCCCCTTGGCGACGAGGCCTGCAATCATCTTGCGGTACAGGAACGACCACGATGGTTCGCCATGCAGCATGAGTACAGGCGCGGCGTCGCGCGGGCCTTCGTCCACGTAATGCAGACGCATCGTCGTGCCATCCGCGTCGCGGATGTCGAGATAGTGGGGGGCGAAGGGATAGTCCGGTATGTTGGCGAACCGGGTTTCGGGGGTGCGCAGGATCTTCATCGGCGCCTCTTTCTTCGTGATTGAAATAGTGGCACTAATAGTGTCACTAGTTTGCGCCTCGGTCAATGGGGTTGGGAGAGAACGCTATGAGACGTTTGCTTATCGGGCTTGTTGTGATCGTGGGCATTGCGGCCGCAGTGGCTTACGCGTTTCGCGGCGAGATCGCGCTGTCGCTGATGCAGGCCGTGGTCGAAAAGAACATGGCCAACAACGCGATCGACGAGCTGCCGGATGGTTTGCACGTCGGGCTGTGCGGGTCGGGCGCGCCGATGCCGGGCGAGCGCGGCGGGCCGTGCGTGATCGTGATCGCGGGTAAGCGGCTGATCATCATCGACTCAGGCACCGGCGGCGTGCGGACGCTGGCGCGCATGGGTTTTGGGCCGGGTTTGATCGAGCGCGTGATGCTGACGCATTTCCATTCCGATCACATCGACGGGTTGGGTGAGATGATGCTGCAGCGTTGGGTGGGTGGCACGCACACGACGCCGGTACCGATCCATGGCCCGGGGGGCGTTGAGCGTATCGTTGCCGGGTTCAATGAGGCGTACACGCTCGATCAAGGGTATCGCATTGCGCATCACGGCGCGGATGTTTTGCCGCCGACGGGTTTTGGCGGCACCGCCGCGCCCTTTGCTTTGGTGGATGGCGAGGCCGTTGTCGTTGACGACGGCGGGCTGAAGATTACGGCGTTCACGGTCGACCACGCGCCGATCGAGCCGGCCGTCGGATATCGCATCAGCTATAAGGAGCGGACTGCCGTCATCAGTGGGGACACGAAGCCGAACGCGGCGGTCGAGAAGGCTGCGCAGGACGTCGATCTCTTAGTGCATGAGGCGTTGTCGCCGCAGCTCGTCGGCATACTTGAGGCCGGCGCGCGAAAGGCGGGCCGATACGCGCTCGCGAAAATCATGCATGACATTTTGGATTATCACACGACACCGGAGCAGGCGGCGGAGATCGCGACGCGGGCGAAGGTGAAGTATCTGCTGCTCTACCACATCGTGCCGCCGCTGCCGCTGTCGGCGCTTGAAGGTCCGTTTCTGGGCAAGGTGCGGGAGATTTATTCGGGGCCGCTTTCCGTCGGGCGTGACGGCGATTTCGTAAGCATGCCGGTGGGTTCGACCGAGGTCACGATTTCGAATCGGCTTTAGACAAAAGAAAACCGGCGCCGCTCGGGGAGAAGCGGCGCCGGGGCAGAGCCTCAGGGACGGATTAGCGTGCGTACACGCGCACCGTCGCAGGCTGAGCGAAACGGCCGATCTGGCGGAAGCCGGGGATGGTCTTGTAAGCGAACGATACCGAACGGATGTCGCGATTGCGGCCGTTCAAGTCGATGGCCCGGGTGCACTGACCCGCACCGATCACGCTGCGTACGCCGACGTCTTGGCTGCGGCCATTACCGAAGCGGACGTCCATGTCCAAGAAGCGGACTGGCTTGTTGTAGACGCACACCATGATCTGGCGGTGACGTTCGTAACCGCGGACGCGGACCGTATCGCGCTCGGTACGGAAGCTGACTTGCGTCGAGCCAACCAATTCCCACTGCGAATGACGGCCGTGGTTCGGTCCGTAGCCGCCCGGGGCTGCGAGTGCAGGCGTGGCGAGGCCGAAGGTCAGCAACGCGCCGGCAACGATGAGCTTGAAGTTCATGTGAGTGTCTCCTGCGTTCAAAACCAACCGACCACAATGGCTGCGGTTGTTGTCATCCGATGCAGGGGAGAATGACGCCGGCTGCCTGAAGCGGGCCGGAACGCGGTGTTCAGAGGGCGTTCATAAGTGTAACGCGCTGTAACAAGGGCCGCCGGAAATCCGCGGCGGCCCTTGGTGAACGTGGAACTGAGTGTGACGAGTGTTACTCGGCGGGTTGCGCACTCGCCGGTTTCTTGTCGTGAGCCAGGTATCTGAGAATCGGGGACAGGACGATCATGCCGCCACCGAGCATCAAACCCCACAAGCCGATCATCTCGAACACGCCGACATAGGTCTGTAGCGCCTTGCCGGGGTCGAGCACTTGACCGGCCACCGTTTCCGCCGCCGTAAGCTGCGCAACGATGCCGCCAGCGTACTGCGCCCACGAGGAGGCCAAGAACCATGTCGCCATGATGGTGGAGACGGTCGCCGCCGGCGACAACTTCGTCATCTGGGAGAGGCCGACCGGCGAGAGGCAGAGTTCGCCCGTCGTGTGCAGCAGGTAGGCGAGGACCAAGAAGATCATCGGCACGCGGAAGCTTTCATCCGCGAACTGCGCGCCCCAGACGAGAACGAAGAAGCCGGCGCCGACCTGCAGGAGGGCGAGGCCGAACTTCAGCACCGGATTGGGATCGAGATCAAAGCGCCCGAGATAAGCCCAGATCGCCGAGAACAGCGGCGCCAGCAACAAGATGAAGCCCGCGTTGAACGACTGGGTCTGTGCGGGATTGATCGCTACGCCACCGAGATTGAGGACGGTGTTGCGCTCAGCGAACTGATTCATCGATGAGCCTGCCTGCTCGAACAAGGTCCAGAACAGAACCGATGCGCCGATCAGGATCAGCGCCAGAATGATGCGCTGCGCCTCGACGAATGTGCAGCTCGTGATCATGAAGAGGAGCAGGTAGCCGAGAACGATCACCGATCCGCCGGCCAACATATAGCCGACCCAATCGTGCTGCTGCACGATCACCCAAACAACGCCTACGCCGATGAGGCCGCACAGATAGATGAACCATTCGGTATTGATAGGCCCGAAGATCGGCTTCTTGATGGCTTCAGGATCAGGCGGTTCGCCTTTCCCTTCCAGCAGGGGTTTGCCGAGCCAGAAGACGATGAGGCCGAGCAGCATGCCGATGCCGGCCGCGCCGAAGCCCGCATACCAGCCGTACGTCGTGCCGAGGTAGCCGCAGGCGATCGCCGCCCAGAAGGCACCCAGATTGATGCCGTAGTAGTAGAGTGTGAAGCCCGGATCGCGCCGCGGGTCGCCTGTGGAATAGAGCTGACCGACGATCGTCGAGATGTTCGCCTTGAGGAAGCCCACGCCCATGATGATGAGCGCGAGCGCGAGATAGAAGATGTCGACGTACATCTGCTCGCGGCCTTCGACCGTGAACTGGTACGAGCCTTTGGCGAGGACGGACGGCAGCGGGCCGCCTTCTGCGAGCCCTTTGATTTCGAAGCCACCGTCGCTGCTGGGGCCGAACGCGTAGGGTTGACCGTCGACGATCAGCTTGACGTCGCGCGTCTCCATCCGGCCGCTGACGGCGAATTCGTATTTTTGACCTTCGTAGGTCAGGACTTGCGTGGCGGGTTTGCCTTCGATGGCCATCATGCCGTGGCCCGCCACCAGCAGCATCGCGCCGAACATGATCGCCTTGCGCGTGCCGATGTAGCGGTCGGCGAGGAAGCCACCAATCAGCGGCACGAGATAGACCAGCGAGGTGTATGCCGCGTACTGGCCCTGGCTGAAGGTGTCGTCGAACAGGAACTGTTGCGTGAGGTAGAAGATCAGCAGGCCGCGCATGCCGTAGTAGGAGAAGCGCTCCCACATCTCGGCGAAGAACAAGATGAACAGGCCCTTGGGATGGGTGGCGAGCTGCCACACGACCGGGATCGCGGTTGCGACCGTGATGACGATGCCGGCTAGAAAGACGATATCCATTGAGTTCCCCGCGTTCCCACGCACACCTAGACATGTGCGGCAAAAGACCATGTGACGCCGCGTTTCACAAGCATGGGGCGTGACGTGACGCGTCGAGTGTTGCGCTTAGTCCCGCGGCTTCCTTAACGCGCGGAAGACGCCTGTTGGATTTCCCGTTGCTGGGGAAGTGAGCCATGCGATTCCGAGGTCGAAGGCGGTTTTTATGCCGACGAGGATGGCGAGCGCCCATATGGGCGAGCCCATCTCGCCGACGAGCCAGCCGCCTGCGAGCACCGTTATGTGCAGTGCAAGAACGCGCGGGTAGGGCTCGAACATCAGGGCGTCCGGCGTGCGCCCTTGGAAGCCTTGGGTGCGGATCGTGTCGAGGATCAGGAAGGCGATCTGCCAGCCGATGATGGCGAGGACTGGCGCGAGGAACCCTGGGCCGATGTCGCGCAGGCCGCCGGCCACCACGCCGAAGAGCGTTATGACGAAGACGCCGTGCACCAGCGTGAACATGCCGTAGTGGAGCATGAAGAACGTGGTCGTCGAACGCCCGTCGGCGACCGTGTTCGTCCGTGTACTGATCTCCATGCGCAGCGCGTGGGTGATACCGATCGCGACGTTCTCAAACCAGTAGAGGAACAGGACCTCGAAGACGCTCCAGCCGAACCAGAGAACGCCGATCAGTGGGATCGCGTTGACGAGCAGGATGCCGAGGAGTGGGACTGCGCGGAAAAGCATGAGATTCCCCTGTTCAGTCGCTTCCTAGCACAACACTTGCCGTCCGGCCGCCCGCCCTCTAGCTTTGCGCCATCTCGCTATTGCACAAGGAAGAGTAGGCCATGCTGGGTCGGTTAAATCATGTCGCTATCGCGGTGCCGGATATCAGGGCGGCGGCGGAGGTCTATCGTTCGACGTTTGCGATGGGGGCGAAGGTGTCGGGGGCGGTGGCTCAGCCGGATCACGGCGTCACGACCGTGTTCATCGAACTCGACAACACGAAGATCGAGCTGCTGGAGCCGTTGGGTGACAAGTCGCCGATCGCCAATTTCTTGAAAAAGAACCCTTCGGGTGGGATTCATCACGTCTGCTATGAAGTCGACGACATCATGGCGGCGCGCGATCAGATGCTTGCGAAGGGCGCGACGATCACGGGCGACGGGCAGCCGAAGATCGGGGCGCACGGGAAGCCGGTGATCTTCATGCATCCCAAGGATTTCAACGGCACGCTCATCGAACTCGAGCAGGTTTAGGTGATGGGGATCGCGGGCTCGTTGATGGTGATCTCAATCGCGTGGTGGCTCGCGTTCTTCATGATGTTGCCGGTCGGCGTGCGGTCGCACCTTGAGGACGGGACGGTGGTGCCGGGGACTGAACCGTCTGCGCCGACGACGCCGCGGCTGTGGCGCAAGGCGGGATGGGCGCTGCTCATCGCTCTTCTGATTTGGGCGGGGCTGTTTTCCCTAATCGAGTTCAGGCTGATCTCGCTCGACGACATTCCGGTCCCGTCGGGCATCCGCTGGTGAGGGCCTAAAAACGCAAAAAGCGAGGCTGCGATCGAGCGCGCCCCGCTTTTGCCCAAATCCTCCAGCCGGTCGGGGTATTCACCCTCTACCTGCCGGTTTTCCTCCCTAAACTTGGGCTGCCTCGATGTGAGGCAAATGACCATACTTCAGTCACGGTAACACTGTCATTAGTTCTCGGTGCAAAATCGCACGAATGTTACGGGCCGCTCCGAATCGTTGCATCGATGCACGAATTCGCCAGGAAGGTGTGTGGCTCCGGTCCTATAGACACCGTTTTTTACGTGAGCTTGACACATAACCGTGGTCTCAAATGTTCTATTGGGGCGAGCAAGGGTGCCGAGGCTCGGCGAGGGGTCGCATGGTTCTACGTTTGTTCATCGCGTTGATGGCGTTGGTTGCGGTCGCGCCGGCTTGGGCGGACCCGACGTGGCGCGTGACCAAGAGCGAATGGACGGAGGAGGATGAGCGCGGCTATTCGGCGTTCATCCAGAAGATCGGCGAGAGCGGTTGCGAGACGCCGGACGACTGCATCAACTCCGACGCCAATCCGTATCGTTCGACCGACGGCAAGGGCATCAACTTCAACGCCGACTGCGCCGATCTCGTTTACATGCTGCGCGCGTATTACGCGTGGAAAAACGGTTTGCCGTTTTCGTATGTGACCGGCGTCTCCACGCGTGGCGGCGGCGACTTCCGGTTTTCGGCGAAGGGCAATCGCGTCGCGGGACGGCGCACCGTCGCAAACGGCGTCAGTGGGCGCAGCGTGATCTATGCCGTTCGCGACGCGATATCGTCGGCGAGCTATCGCATCGGGCACGACATCGACGAGAATCCGCTGACCGATCTCTATCCCGTGAAGATTCAGCCGGGTTCGATTCGTCCGGGCACGGCGATCTATGACGTCAACGGTCACGTCGCGATGGTCTATAAGATCGGCGACGACGGACGCATCCATTACATGGACGCGCATCCGGACTTTACGCTGACGCGCAGCGTTTACGGTGCGCAGTTCGGGCGCGACTTTCCGGCGATGGGGGCGGGGTTCAAGAACTTCCGCCCGATCCGCGTGCAGAAGGGCCGCGTCGAGATCGCGAAGAACAATCAGATCGCGGATTATTCGATCGAGCAGTTCTACGGCAACGTCGATCCGACGCCACGGCCGGATTGGCGCGCCGGCAAGTTCGCTTATGAGGGGCTTGAGGTCGGTTACTACGAATACGTTCGCATCGCGATGGCGGGGGGTAAGCTCAGCTTCAATCCCGTCGCCGAGTTGAACGCGACGATGAAAACGATGTGCAACGATCTCTATGATCGTCAGCGGTTCGTGGAGTTGGCGGTCGAGGCCGGGATCGACCGTAAGCCGCATCCGGAACGGTTGCCCGTCAACATCTACGGCACGGACAGCATGGAGTGGGAGATCTACTCTACGCCGTCGCGCGATGCGCGCATCAAGACGGCGCTGAAGGCGTTCCGCGAGGACGTGCAGCGGTTGATCGGCATGTGGATGGAGCGTGACGAGCGCATTTCGTATGACGGGCTGAATCTGAAAGAGGATCTGCAGAAGACGTACGAAAAAGCTGCCGATCTGTGCACCGTTGTGTACCGGAGTTCGGGCGGGCAGCGCATTACGCTGCGCTATCCTGAACTGATCGAGCGGCTGTTCCGGATGTCGTTCGACCCCTATGACTGCATCGAGCGGCGGTGGGGCGCGTCGAGCCCTGAAGAACTGGCGAGCTGTGCGAACACGCCGTCGAAGAACCGCTGGTATGAGGCCATGCAGCGGCTGCGCAACCAGATCGATCGCACTTATGACGCGCGGATGGACTTCACGGTCAAGGATCTTGAGGCGAAGGCGCCGGGCTCAGGCACCGACATCGCGCCGGACGTCGATGTGAAGCGCGTGATCGACAACATGGGCTATCGGACGCCCGTCACGACCATGCAGCCGCCGGGATACTGATCGGCTAGGCGGTGAATTTGCCGTAGGTCAGCAGGCGCAGGATTGCGCGCGGGCGCAGATGCCAGCTTGCCCACGTGAGCGGTGTGTCGCCGTTCGCGTCGCGGGCGTCGATGATCGCGCCCTTCTCACGTAGCAGTGCGATCGCCTTTTCGCTGCCGAAGGCGGCGGCGCGGTGCAGCGGCGTTTCGCCCTTGGTGCGGACATCGCGCATGAAGGCGCCCGTCTCGACGTCGGGCTTCGTCGCGACGTTTGGATTTGCGCCAGCGTCGAGCAAGACCTTCAGGATGTCGTCGAACTCTGAGCGGCCCGTCTTGCACAGCGCGGCGTGAAGTGGGGTTTCGCCGGTGTCGGGCAACGGGTAATTTACGTCGGCACCGCTGTCGATCAGGAATTCGACGAGTTGCGTGTGACCGTGGAAGACGGCGCCGTTGAGGTCGAGGTTGTCGCCCAGCGTGCCGAGACGTTCGCCGTTCAGTACCAGAAAGCGGAGTGATAGGCGCACCACTGGATCAGCGACACGCCGCGCGTGTCTTTGGCGGTCGCCTGCGTCCCCGCGGCGATCATGTCGATGACGAGATCGGCGCGCCCTTCGGCGATGCGCTCGAACATGGTCCTAAGGTACAGACCATGGACAAAGGGTTCAAACTTGAATCTAAGGGCGCCTCGTTTTCTGCGCGCGCCCTCCATGTCCGACCAAGCCGCCCTTCACGCCGCTAACATGCGCGGCATCGTAGCCGTCCTCGTCTCAATGGCGCTGTTCGTGTTGAGCGACAGCGTCGTGAAACTGGCCGGCGAGATGATGCCGGCAACGGAGATCATGGCGGTGCGCGGCGTGATGGCCGTGCTGCTGATGGGCGGCGTTGCGGTTGCGACCATCGACCGCTCGAAATGGCACTTGGTTGCGCAGCCGCGGGTCGTCGTACGCGCGAGCATTGAGGCGATCGTCGCGGTTCTCTTTCTCATCGCACTGCCGCAGCTGCCCTTGGCGGACATTACGGCCATCCAGCAGGTGACGCCGATCGTGCTTACGGTGTTGTCCGCCGTCGTGCTGAAAGAAGCGGTCGGTTGGCGGCGGTGGCTTGCGGTCTTCGCCGGGTTCGTGGGCGTGGTGCTCGTGATCCAGCCGACAGCCGAAGGGATCAATCTCTTCGCCTTGTCGGCGTTGGCTTGCGCGGCGCTGGTCGCTGTGCGGGACATCATCACGCGCGGGCTGCAGCCCGGCATACCGACGGCGCTTGTCACGTTTACGACGACGCTTTCGGTATGCATCGCAGGATTCGTCGGTGCGCCGCTTGAGACGTGGCACATGCCGACGCCTTACGGGTTTGCGCTGCTGGCAGCATCCGCGGTGCTGGTGAGTTCGGCGAACATATTCATCATTCGAGCGTTCCGCGGCACGGAGGTGTCGGTCGTGGCGCCGTTCCGCTATGCGGGCGTCGTGTGGGCGATCGTGCTTGGGTTCGCCATCTGGGGGCATGTTCCCAACGGCTTAGCTATTGCGGGGACGGTGATCCTGGTGGCGAGCGGGCTGTACATTATGCACCGCGAGGCGCTTCGGCGGCGGTTGGCGCGGGATCTGCCCGAACCGCACGGTTGATGCGCGGGGGCGGGTGCCCCAGGATGGGCGTTCCTCGGAATCGGAAGGAGTTGTCCATGACGTTCGGTTTTTTGGCGCCTTGGTCGTCGCAGATCTTGAGTTTGTTGCGCATCATCACAGGCCTTTTGTTTTTCTCGCACGGATCGGCCAAGTATTTTCAGTTTCCGCACGTCACGGCGTTCGACGCGATGCAGCCGATGCAACCGATGTCGCTTGTCGGGGTGGCGGGTATTCTGGAGATCGTGGGCGGTGCGCTGATCGTGATCGGGCTGTTCACGCGGCCGGTGGCGTTCATTCTCTCGGGCATGATGGCGGTCGCCTACTTCATGGCGCATGCGCCGCAGAATTTTCAGCCACTCCTCAACGGCGGTGAGAGTGCGATCCTGTTCTGCTTCATCTTTCTTTATCTCGCAGCGGCAGGCGGTGGGGCCTGGAGTGTCGACGCGGTGCGGCGCTAGCAGGCGCGCATGCAGTTTCGCGTCGCCAGCTTCAACGTCGAGAATCTCGTCGGCGACGGCATCCGGTACTACGACCGGTACAAAGACACGACGGAGACCTATGGGGCGAAAGCGAACTGGGTCGCGTCCATACTGACGCGCGCGAAGGCCGACATTGTCGGCATTCAGGAAGTTTGGCTCGAGGCGGCGTTGCGCGACGTCGCCAAGCGCAGTCCGTTCTTCGCGCGCGAGACCGTCTACATCTCAGCGCCGGGCGCGGGCGCCGAGAATCTGAATGGGCATCTCGCGAAGCGACCACGGGTGGGCTTGATCTCGCGTTTTCCTATTCGTGAGGCGCAGTCGTTTCAGACGTTTCCGCCGACGGTTGACCTGACGATCCCCCTGCGCGTCGACGGCGGCGTCATTGCGCCGGTCGCCGTCGGCATCTCGCAGTTTCAGCGGCCGGTGTTGCGCGCGGTTGTCGATGTCGGCGGGCTCGACGTCATCGTCTACGTCACGCATCTGAAGTCGAAAGGTCCGTTGATCCGCGAAGGCGAGCGCGGTGACGATCCGTTCGTGGCGTCGCTGGGGCAAGCGCGATCGACGATTGTCCGGGCGGCCGAGGCGGCTGCGCTGCGTCACATCATTCTCGCGGATCTACGGGACACGAAGAAACCGGCGATCGTTCTGGGCGATCTCAACGACACGCCGGATTCCTCGAGCACGCAGACGGTGCGGGGCCCGGGTCCCGTGCCCGACATGAGCTACGAGGAAAAGCGGGCGATGTGGGATGTGGTGCTCTATTCCACCTTTCGCATTGCGCTGGAACGGTCGCCTACGCTGCACACGCATATCCATGACGGCGAGCGCGATATACTTGACCATATTCTGGTGTCGGAGGAGTTCTTCAGCCGGAACCCGAAGCGGATCGGGCAGGTGGCGCGACACGACGTCATCAATGACCATTTGAGCGAGGACGAGCGCGACGTTCGAACACCCGGGTGTTCCGATCACGGCGTTCCCATCGCTGAAATCGAGCTGTTGACGGACCCGCGTCACACAAACCCTTGAGTTGCCTGGCCGGGCGGGGTCGCCTAGGTTCGCGCCCCGACGTCCAAGGGAATCTCCATATGAACAAGTTCCTGTCCGCCGCGGTGCCGATGCTCGCGATCCTGTTGTGCGCCGCTTGCTCGGAAGAGCCCGCGAAGAAAGCGCCCGAAGCCGCCGCACCCGAAGCCCAGATGAAGTTCCTGAAGGTCGAGCCGTTGAAGTTCACCGAGCGGACGCTCGCTAATGGCTTACGCGTGTATGCGATGCCGGACGCGAGCACCGCGAACGTGTCGGTTCAGGTTTGGTACGACGTGGGTTCAAAGGACGATCCGGTCGGACGGTCTGGGTTTGCGCATCTCTTCGAGCACATCATGTTCAAGGCGACGCGGAACATGCCGGCGGAGACTCTGGACCGGCTGACGGAGGATGTCGGCGGTTTCAACAACGCGTCCACCTATGACGATTTCACGAACTACTACGAAGTGGTCCCGGCGAACCATCTTGAGCGCGTGTTGTGGGCGGAAGCGGACCGCATGGGTTCGCTTGTCGTGGATGAGACAATCTTCAAGTCCGAACGCGATGTCGTGAAAGAGGAATACCGTCAGCGCATTCTGGCTTCGCCCTATGGCAAGTTGTTTGGGCTCTATCTCGCGCAGGCGAACTTCACGGTGCATCCCTATGGGCGGCCGGGGATCGGTTCGATTGCCGATCTGGACGCGGCGACGGTGGACGACGTGCGCGCGTTTCATACGACGTATTACCGGCCGGACAACGCCGTGCTGGTGGTCGCAGGCAATTTCGATCAGGCGGAGTTCGACAAATGGGTCGATCAGTATTTTGCGCCGATCGCAAAGCCGAAGCGGGAGATTCCGCGCGTGACGGCGGTTGAGCCGTCGCGGTCGGCGAAGACGTACACGGTCTATGAACCGAATACGCCGCTGCCGGCCGTGTCGATTTCGTATCCGGGACCCGCGGCGTTGAGTCCTGACCAGGCGGCGTTGAGCGTTCTCGATTCTATTCTGTCGAAGGGCGAAAGCTCGCGCCTGTATCAGTCGTTGGTGTACCAACAGCAGGTCGCGACAGAGGTGTTTACGTTCTACGAACAGTCTCGCGATGCGGGCGCCTATAGCCTCATCGCGATCTTGAGCGAGGGCAAATCCGTCGAGGATGGCGAGAAGTCGCTGTTGGCGGAAGTCGCGCGTGTGCGCGACGGCCTGGTTACCGACGCTGAACTCGACGAGGCGAAGAACGAGCTTGTGTCGGAAACGCTGAGCGGGCGCGAGACGGCGTTCGGGCGGGCGACTGAGTTGGCGAATGCTCTGACGCGCTTCCGTGACGGCGCGTATGCGGACAAGCTGTTGAACGCGATCCAGATGGTGACCGCTGCCGATGTTCAGCGCGTGGCGCGCGGCATCCTCGACGACGGGAAGCGCGTGACGATCCGCTATCTGTCGGAGGAGACGAAGCCCAAGGACGCGGTCAGCGACGTGATCGCGACAGCGTCGAGCGTCGAAGCTCAGAAGCTCGACATCCCTGCCGCTGAGATTCCGGCTTTTGCGCTGGCGCCGGAGGCTGCGCGAGCGAAGCCGCCTGCGCCGGGCGCGCCGGTGGCGGCGAAGCTGCCGGCGGCGAAGGAGCGCAAGCTGGCAAACGGTCTGCGGGTGATCGTGGCGTCGAAGCGCGACGTGCCGCTGATCAGCGCCGAGTTGCGCGTGTTGTCCGGCACGAGCAGCGATCCGGTCGCGAAGGGCGGGCTGGCGTCGCTTGCGGCGGATGTGCTGACCAAAGGCACGAAAACGCGCAGCGCGACGGAGATTGCGCGGCAGATCGAGTCGCTCGGCGCTTCGTTGTCGGCGGCCGCGGGCGCTGACAGTTCGGGCGTGTCGCTGGAGTCGCGTGCGGACCGCATTTCAGACGCGATGACGGTCATGGCCGACGTCGTGCGCAATCCGGCATTTGCGGCGCCCGAGGTTGAGCGTCAGCGTCAGCAGACGTTGGACGGACTGCAGGTTGCCCTGCGACAGCCGGGCACGGTTGCGCGTTCCGCGATGTCGCGGTTGCTGTTCGGTCTTGGACCGTATGGCAGCGTGTCGTCGCCGGTGAGCGTTGCCGCAATCAAGCCGGAGGATCTGGTCGGCTTCCATGGCACGCATTGGCGGCCGGACAACGCGTTGCTTGTCATCACGGGCGACGTTTCGGAAGCCGATGGGTTTAAGCTCGCCGAGACCTATTTCGGCGATTGGCCGCAGCCGAAAAATCCGATGGGAACCGATCCCGATGCGTCAATGGCCGCGAAAGGCACGAAGGCGATCGTGGTCGACTTGCCGAAGTCGGGTCAGGCGGCGGTCAGCTTCGGTATGCGCGGTATCTCGCGGACGGACGACGATTACTTTCCGGCGGTGGTGATCAACTCCCTGCTCGGTGGCGGGTACTCGTCGCGGCTCAATCAGGAGATCCGGATCAAGCGCGGTCTGTCGTATGGCGCAGGATCCAGTCTGTCGGCGCGCGTCGCGCCGGGACCGATCATGGCGATCGCGCAAACGCGCAATGACGCGGCGGTGCAAGTGGTCGATCTGATGGCGCTGGAGTTGCAGCGCCTCGGGCAAGCGCCGGCGACGGCGGCCGAGCTTGGGGCGCGGCAGGCGAACTTGATCGGATCGTTCGGGCGCGAAGTTGAAACTGCATCGGGTTTGGCGGACGAACTGGCTGAGTTGGCGGCGTTTGGGCTGCCGCTCAGCAAGTTGTCCTCCTATGTCGCGGACGTAAGCGCCGTGACACCGGACCAAGCGAAGGCGGCTGCGGCGCGGCTCTACAATCCTAAGAACGCGACGCTGGTCGTCGTGGGCGACGGCGCCGTGTTCTACAACGCACTGAAGAAGAAGCGTCCGGACGTTCAGCGGATCCCGATCGACAAGCTCAATCTGGACAGCGCCACGCTGCAATAGCCGCGCCGCGCGGCCCTTTCGCTCTAGCGAGCGGGAGGGCGGTGGTGGGTGCAGCCGTTCGTGCGGACGGCGGGCGTTGCGCACGCGCCGTCGGTCGAGGCGGCCATTGCGCCTTGCTTTGCCGACAGCGGTTGAGACGTCGCCGGCAGGCTGCTGATGATGGCGCCCATGTGGCCGAGTTCGAGCGGCTTCAAGTCCATGGTGCCGCCGGATGCGAGAATACGAAGTTTCTCCGGGCGATGGCCGAACTCGGCTTCCAGCGTTTCCATCTTGTCGTCGCGGCCGACGGACGCCGTGAGTTTGCCCGCCTCCGTCCACGCCATCAGCAGCGTGAATGTTTCGTCCTTGACTGGTTTGAAGTCGAAGATGCTGACGGTTTCGTCGCTGCCCTTCTCCAGTCGGCGGATGTAAGCGGTGAGTTGATCCGGCTCCTGGACGATTTGAAACGCAAGAAACGTCTCTTCGTCGGTCATGACAGCAAGCTGAAACGAGGTCGACCAGTCCGGATGGTCTTCGAACTTGCTCAAAGTGATGCGAGCGCGCAGTGCGCTTGGGCCGGTCGGCGTGATGGCCTGCTTCACCGCTTGGTACTTCCCGCCCGGTGCTTTGAGCGTGAGGTCCCGGGTGCTGTCGACCACAAATTCGTCAGCGCCGGCGACAATGGCCGTGCCAAGCCACATTAAAACAATGAGAGCTAGAGCAGTGCGCACGTGTTCCCCCTATCGTCCGCGTGTCGCGGGTCACGCTAGGCCAACGTTTGCGCAACAGTCCATTGGAAGGCGCGGCTGGCGGGCGGCATGATGTGACGAAACGGCGGATTTGCGCGCCGTCGCGGCCACAGCTAAGACTGTGGACCGTATCCAAACACCGAGAATCGCTTAGACCATGCGCGTTTCACGCTCTTTTCTGCCGCTTTTGCGCGAGACGCCGGCGGAGGCCCAGATTGTTTCGCACCGTTACATGCTGCGTGCGGGGCTCGTGCGGCAGGCGTCGGCCGGCATCTATTCGTGGCTGCCGCTGGGCCACCGCGTGCTGCGCAAGATCGAGCAGATCGTGCGCGAAGAGCAGGACCGAGCAGGGGCCATCGAGCTTCTCATGCCGACGTTGCAGTCCGCCGATTTGTGGCGCGAGAGCGGTCGCTATGAAGCCTACGGCAAAGAGATGCTGCGCATTAAGGACCGGCACGAGCGGGATTTGCTCTACGGCCCGACGAACGAGGAGCTGATCACGGACATCTTCCGTGGGGCGGTGCGTTCGTACAAGGATTTGCCGCGCATTCTCTATCACATTCAGTGGAAGTTCCGGGACGAGATCCGACCGCGCTTCGGCGTGATGCGCGGGCGCGAGTTCTTGATGAAGGACTCGTATTCGTTCGACATCGATGCTGCCGGTGCGCGGCGCGCTTACAACAAGATGTTCGTCGCCTATCTGCGGACGTTTGCGCGGATGGGGCTGAAGTCGGTGCCGATGAAGGCGGATACCGGTCCGATCGGCGGTGATCTTTCGCACGAGTTCATCGTGCTGGCCGAGACGGGCGAGAGCCAGGTCTATTGCCACAAAGACCTCGTCGACATGCCGGTACCGGAGAATGTCGATTTCGACGGTGATCTTGAGCCCTACATCAATCAGCGCACGTCGCTTTATGCGGCGACCGACGAGAAGCATGACGCCGAGGCGTTCGCCAAGATCCCGGCGGACAAGCAGCTCGCGGCGCGCGGCATCGAGGTCGGACATATTTTCTATTTCGGCACCAAGTACTCGAAGCCCATGAACGCGAAGGTCGCGGGGCCGAAGGGTGAGGATGTGCTGGTCGAGATGGGGTCTTACGGGATCGGCGTGTCGCGCCTGATGGGTGCGATCATCGAGGCGAGCCACGATGACGCCGGGATCATTTGGCCGGAGAGCGTGGCGCCCTATCGCGTGGGTTTGATCAGCCTGAAGGCGGATGACCCGAAGACGCGTGAAGTTTGCGAGGATCTTTACCAAAAACTTCAGGTTGCGGGCGTCGAAGTCCTGTATGATGACACCGATGAACGCGCCGGGGCGAAGTTCTCGATGTTCGATCTGATCGGTCTGCCGTGGCAGGTGCTTGTGGGGCCGCGAGGACTCGCGAACGGTCAGGTCGAGGTCAAGAACCGCAAGACGGGTGAGCGTCAGTTGCTGACGCCCGAGGCCGCGTTGAACATGTTTACAGCCAAGGCCTGATGAACCGCGTCGACATTCAACGTCCTCAACAGCGCATGGTGCGCGCGCGCCGTAATGGCGGCGGCACGTCGCCGTTCTCGTATTTCGAGTGGATGCTGGCGGGGCGGTATCTGCGTGCGCGGCGGAAGGAGGGGTTCATCTCCGTCATTGCCGGGTTCTCTCTGGCGGGGATCGCGCTCGGCGTTGCGACGCTCATCATCGTGATGTCGGTTATGAACGGCTTCCGCGAAGAATTGATGGGCAAGATACTGGGGTTCAACAGTCACCTCACGATCTACGGCGCCGGCCCGTCTCTCGATACGTGGCGCACCGACGTCGATCTGGTGAAAGGCCTGAACGGTGTGACGCGTGCGACGCCGGTCGTTAAGGGCCAGGCCCTGGCTTCGGCGGCTGGCGCGGCGAGCGGCGTTGCGGTGATCGGGATACGGCCGTCGGATTTGAAGACGCTAACGCTTGTCTCGAAGTCGCTTGAGCCGCAAGCGATACAGAACTTCAAAGGCGATTCCAGCATCCTGGTCGGCGAGCGTCTCGCGAATGCGATGGGGCTGCTGCCCGGTATGCACATCACGCTGGTGGCGCCGCGCGGCAACGTGACCCCGTTCGGCGTGACGCCGCGGGCCAAGCGGTATCAGATCGTTGGCACGTTCAATGTCGGTATGTCGGAGTACGACAACACGGTCGTGTTCTTGCCGATGGAAGAGGCACAGGCCTATTTCAATCTCGGCAGCGCGGTGACCGGCATCGAGGTGATGATCGACAATCCCGATCACATCGCGGGCGCGCGGACGAACATCGAAAACGTTGTGCCGGGCGCGCGCATCATCGATTGGCAGCAGGCGCATGAGACGTTCTTCGGCGCGCTTCAGGTCGAGCGGACGGTGATGTTCTTGATCCTGTCGCTGATCATCGTTGTTGCCGCGTTCAATATCATCTCGGGCATGATCATGATGGTGAAGGACAAGACGCGCGACATCGCGATCCTACGCACCATGGGCGCGACGTCCGGTACGATCTTGCGCGTGTTCTTGATCTCAGGGTCGGCGATCGGGATTTTGGGGACGTTCATCGGCTTCACGCTCGGCGTCCTGTTCTGCTGGAACATCGAGTCCATCCGACAGTTCCTGATCTGGATGACGGGCGCCGATTTGTTTCCGCAGGCGATCTATTTCTTGAGCCGGTTGCCGGCGAAGATGGAGACGGAAGAGGTTGTCGCCGTCGTGCTGGCGGGCCTGACGATCTCAATCCTGGCGACGATCTATCCCGCATGGCGGGCGGCGCGGCTCGATCCGGTCGAGGCGCTGCGCTATGAGTGAGCCCGTCTATCGCACGCAGGAAAGCGCCGCGCCGCGGGCGCAGACCACGCCGGCTCTGATGTTGCGGGATATCACGCGCAGGTTCGGCTCAGGCAGCGAGACGCTTGAGATTTTCCGCAATGTGACCGGGCAGATCATGCCGGGCGAGGTGGTGGCGCTGGTCGGACCTTCGGGGTCGGGCAAGTCGTCGCTGCTGCACATCTGCGGGCTGCTGGAGGCGCCGTCGTCGGGCACTGTCGTCATCGCCGGGCGCGATTGCTCGAAGCTCGATGACTCTGAACGCACGCGCATCCGGCGCGAAGAGTTGGGCTTCGTCTATCAATTTCATCATCTGTTGCCGGAGTTTTCGGCGCTGGAAAATCTCGTCGTGCCGCAGTTGATCGGCGGCAAGAACAAGCGCGAGTCCGAGGCGCTGGCCGCGCGGCTTTTGAATATGGTTGGGCTGTCGCAGCGCGCTTCGCACCGGCCGGGGACGTTGTCGGGCGGCGAGCAGCAGCGTGTGGCGATCGCGCGGGCGTTGGCCAATCAGCCACGGTTGATCCTCGCGGACGAGCCGACGGGGAACTTGGATCCCAAGACCGCCGATATGGTGTTCGGCGTGCTGGTCGAGTTGTGCCGTGCGCGCGGGGTCGCCGCTTTGATCGCGACGCATAACCTGCAGATGGCGGTGAAGATGGATCGGACGTGGTTGCTGCATGACGGCAAGCTCATCGACGCCGGTAAGATCAAGCCGTGATCTGATGGCGGGCGAGCGCAAGCCTTTTTGGCAGGTGCCGCTTGTGACGGGTGAGGCGGCCGGCGGCCTGCGGATGTTCTGCCACGGTTTGCATATGGCGCTCGTGTTTTACGGCTTGTTCGGGTGGGTTGTGCCGAGCGCGCCGTGGCTGATCGCGCACCTGATCTTTATCCCAGGGCTTGTTGCTGTGTGGGTTGCGAATAGCGGCGTTTGCCCGCTCAACAATCTGGAAACCCTTCTCACCACGGGGCGATGGCGCAATCCGGACAACGCCGAAGAGGGCAGTTTCCTGGTCGTGATCTTGGAGCGGTATCTCGGCGTGAGCGCGACGCAGGGTCTGATGGATCGGGTCACGTATGGTTTGATGGCGCTTGTTTGGGGGCTGTCATGGTTGCATCTGGGGATGTTGCCGAACTGAGCGCTTGCTGAGCGCCGGCGCCGGGCTAACTTACGGTCTTGCGCACAGCGACGAGGCTTCTCAATGACCGGTCACGCGAATTTCGTGCACCTGCGGGCGCATTCGGCGTTTTCGCTGCTGGAAGGCGCGATGCAGCCGGATGAACTGGCGAAGCTGTGCAAGAAGTTTCGCATGCCCGCGATCGCGGTGACCGACACGAACAATCTGTTCGGGCTTTACGATATCACTGAGGCGCTGGTGAAGGCGGGGGTGCAGCCGATCGTCGGGTGTCAGCTGTTGCTGGAGCTTGAGAGTGCGGATCCGAAGCGCAACGGCATGGCGGCGAAGGGGCCGAGCGGCGTGGTCGCGCTGCTGGTGCAGAGCGAGAAGGGTTACGCGAACCTGATGAAGCTCGCCAGCCGCGCGCATCTTGACGGTGCGCCGGGCGAGACGCCGCACATCACGTGGGAGATGCTCGAGCGGTACAACGAGGATCTTATTCTGCTCACGGGCGGGCCGAAGGGGTTGCTCAACAAGCTGATCGTCAGTGGGCAGACGGATGCTGCGACGGCGTTGGTGCAGCGGTTCAAGAGCTTGTTCGGCACACGCCTGTATGTTGAGTTGCAGCGGCACGGGATGCCGAACGAGATTGCGGCCGAGACGTCGCTTGTGGCGCTTGCGCATGAGCATGCGCTGCCGTTTGTGGCGACGAACGAGCCGTTCTTCGGACAGCCGGACATGTTCGCGGCGCATGATGCGTTGCTGTGCATCGCCGGCGGCAACTACGTCATGCAGGACGAGCGGCCGCGCGAGAGCCCGGAGCATTACTTTAAGTCGGCCGAGGAGATGACGAAGCTCTTTGCCGACGTGCCGGAGGCGATCGAGAATACGCTGGAGATCGCGCGGCGTTGCGCGTTCATTCCGAAGAAGCGCAGCCCGATCTTGCCGCAGTTCGTGCCGGTCTCGGGATTGACGCCGGAGGAGGAGCTGCGCGCGCAGGCGGAAGCCGGGTTGAAGGCGCGGCTGGCGGCGAGCGGGACGTTTACGGACGAGAAGAATTATTGGGACCGGTTGGCGTTCGAACTCGACGTCATCATCCGGATGAAGTTTCCCGGGTACTTCCTGATCGTGTCGGACTTTATGAAGTGGACGCGGCGGCAAGGTATTCCGGTCGGCGTGCGCGGTTCGGGCGCCGGTTCGATCGTTGCTTGGGCGCTGCAGATTACGGCGCTCGATCCGTTGCGGTTCGGGTTGGTGTTCGAGCGGTTCTTGAATCCGGAACGCGTGTCGATGCCTGACTTCGATATCGACTTCTGTCAGGACAGGCGCGGCGAAGTCATTCGCTATGTGCAGGATACCTACGGCCGCGACCGCGTGGCGCAGATCATCACCTTCGGTACGCTTCAAGCGAAGGCTGCGATCCGCGACGTGGGGCGCGTGCTGCAGATGCCCCAAGGCCAGGTCGATCGCATCGCCAAGATGATCAAGGTGCAGCCTGGGCAGACGATCACGTTGCGCGAAGCGATCGCACAAGAGCCGCGCCTGCAGGAGATGGAGAACCAGGAAGAATCCGTCGCGCGTCTGTTCGAGGTGGCGGGGCGGCTTGAGGGACTCTATCGGCACGCGTCGACGCATGCCGCGGGTCTTGTGATCGGCGACCGGCCGTTGGACGAGATCGTACCGCTCTATCGCGATCCGAGTTCGGACATGCCGGTGACGCAATTCGACTATGAGGGCGACGAGAAGGCGGGTCTCGTCAAATTCGACTTCTTGGGTTTGAAGACGCTCACCGTCATTGCCGAGACGGAGCAATTGGTTATGGCCCGGCACGGGATCCGCGTGAAGGCGGAAGAGGTGCCGTTCGACGACAAGAAATCGTTCGAGGCGTTGGGCAAGGGGACGTCAACCGGCATCTTCCAGCTTGAATCGTCGGGCATGCGCGATCTGTTGCGCAAGATGAAGCCTGACCGCGTCGAGGATCTCATCGCGCTTGTGGCGCTCTATCGGCCGGGTCCGATGGACAGCATTCCTGTTTACATCGCGTGTAAGTGGGGGCGCGAGAAGCCGTTCTATCTGCATCCGTCGTTGGAGCCCATTCTGTCGGGCACCTACGGCGTCATGACGTATCAGGAAGACGTCATGCTGATCGCGCGCGAACTCGGCGGATACTCGCTGGGGCAGGCGGACGAGTTGCGCCGCGCGATGGGTAAGAAGATCAAAGAGCAGATGGCCGCGCACCGCGTGAAGTTCATCGAGGGTGCGTTCAAGCAGAAGGGTATCGACGCCGAGACGGCCGAACAGATCTTCAATCAGGCCGAGAAATTTGCCGGCTACGGGTTCAACAAGGCTCACGCGGCGGCTTATGCGCAGGTCGCGTATCAGACGGCGTGGCTGAAGGCGAATTATCCGATCGAGTTTTTCTGTGCATCGATGACGCTCGATATCGGGTCGCCGGAGCGGCTGTCGATCTTCCGGCAAGAGGCCGAACGGTTGGACATCGCTGTGGCGCCGCCCGACATCAATGCGTCGGGGTCTCTGTTCCTGCCCGGCAAGCGGCCGGACGGCACCGAGGCGATCCTTTATGCTCTGTCGGCGGTTCGCAATGTCGGGCGGGCAGCGATGGATCATGTCGTCGAGGTGCGCACGAAGGGCGGGCCGTTCCGCAGCCTCTTCGATTTCGCGCGGCGCGTGGACGCGAAGTTCGTCAACCGGCGCATCCTCGAAAATCTGACGGCCGCGGGCGCATTCGACAGTTTGAACTCGAACCGCGCGCAGGTTCATGCGTCAATCGAGATGATGTTGGGCGAGGCGTCGATCACCAGCCGCGAGCGTGAGAGTACGCAGGTCAACCTGTTCGGCGAGGTTGAGGCGCAGCGCGATCCCGTCATGCCGCATGTCGATCCTTGGATGAACACGGAGCAGCTGTCGCGCGAGTTTGCGGCGATCGGATTTTATCTGTCGGCGCATCCCTTGGACGAGTTCGCGCAAATTCTCGCGCGCTTGCGCGTGGTACGGTACGCGGACTTGGTGGCCGACAAACGTCACGAAGATCGCCTTGTGAAACTTGCAGCGAGCGTGATCAGCCGCAAAGACCGACGGACGCGCGATGACAAGCGCATGTCGCATATCGGCTTCTCCGATGCGTCGGGGATGTTCGAAGCTGTCGCGTTTTCGGAAACGTTGATCCAGGCGGGCGCGCTGCTTGATCCGGGAACGGCCGTCGTTCTGGACATGGCCATTCGTTGGGACGGCGACGAGTTGAAGCTTCAGGTGATGGCCGCGCAGGGGCTCAACGAGGCCGCGGCGCAAACGGGTGCCGGATTGCGTATCTTCATCGACGAGCCGAAGCCGCTGGCCGGTGTGGCGGAGCGGTTGAAAGGCAAGAGCGGCAAGGGGATCGTCACGCTGATCTTCCCGGTCGAGAAGGGCGAGCGCGAGGTGGAGCTTGAGTTGCCTGGACGGTACGCGGTGACGCCGGCGCTCAAGGGTGCGATCAAGGTCGTGCAGGGCGTGCGTGAGGTGGAGGAGGTTTAAGGCTGGCCTCGCTTGCGCGGCGGTTCGGGCGGATGGATAGTCGGCTGTCAGGCGCCATCCAGCACAAGGAATAACTCGCATGAGCTCGAAGATCTCGAACGATCCCCGCATTGACCCGCGGATCAAGGCTGTGTTCGGTCAGGCGCCGGATCCGGAGCGTCTCGGCGATGTCGCCAGTCGCGAGGCGCTGATTGCCGAAGAGCAGACGGACGCAGCCAAGCAGCGCGTCGCGACGCTCGAGATGATGTTCAAGATGTGCGACAATGAGGATGTCGCGCCGTCGAAGGGCTTGAAGATCACGACGGAAACGTTCCGTTCGGAGCCCGACGGCAATAGCATCAAGATACAATGCATCCGTCCCGACACGTCCGAGCGTTTACCTTGTGTCGTCTATCTGCACGGCGGCGGGATGCAATATTTCTCCGCGTTCGACGGCATGTACAAAGCGTGGGGCCGCATCATCGCCGCGCAAAACGTCGTGGTTGCGATGGTCGACTTCCGCAATGCGATCCGCGCGTCGTCTGCGCCGGAGGTGGCGCCGTTTCCGGCGGGCCTGAACGATTGCGTGTCTGGCGTGCGCTGGATCGCGTCGCATGCGGAACGCCTGAACATCGATCCGAAGCGCATCATCGTGGCTGGTGAGAGCGGCGGCGGCAATCTCACGCTCGCCACGGGTTTGAAGCTGAAGCGGGATGGTGACAGCGGCGTGATCAAGGGGCTCTACGCGCTTTGTCCGTACATCGCCGGTCAGTGGCCGTTGGCGCAGAATCCGTCGTCGACGGAGAACAACGGCATTCTGCTTGAGCTGCACAACAATCGCGGCGCGATGGCTTATGGCGTCGAGGCGTTCAAGGCGAAGGACCCGCTCGCGTGGCCGGGCTTTGCGAAGGATGCCGACGTGCAGGGTCTGCCGCCGACGGTCATTCACGTCAACGAATGCGATCCGCTGCGCGATGAGGGCATCAACTTCTATCGGCTGCTGCTGAAGAACGGTGTCAAAGCGCGGTGCCGCCAGGCGATGGGTACGACGCACGGTGCCGAGATCTTCGCGATTGCTAGTCCGGACATCAGCTACGACACGGCGCGGGATATTGCGGCGTTCTGCAAGGGCTGAGGCTGCTAACCCGGTGGTGATATTGTTGCGTCGATGTTGGATTGGCGTACGCCGGAAGTGGCCGTTGCTGCTCGCAATCGGCGTTGCATGGATGGTGATTGGATCGCTCATCGCAATGAACGTGCCGGCGCACTATTCGCCGGTGCTTCTATTCGTGGTGTGGGTCTGGCTGGTCGGTCACATTTTCATAATCATTCGAGATGCGTCGCAGTAATTATCACGTAGCCTTCGCTATCCGATCGAGGGCTTCGCTCAGGCGCGCCGGATCCTGCGCGAAGCAGATGCGGATGAAGCGGTCGTTGTCGCGGTCGTCTTTAGGCCCGAAGGCGATGCCGGGGGCTACGCCGACCTTTGCTTCCAGTAAGAGGCGTTTGGCGAAGGCCGTGCTGTCGGTCATGCCTTCGACGGCGAGGAAGCCGTAGAAGGCGCCGGCGGGTTTCGACCAGCTGATGCGGTTTTGGCTGGCGATGAATTTCTCGACGATCGCGAGGCCGTTGCGGCATCGGTCGAGTTGCCACTTCACGAACGTGTCGCCGTTGGTGATTGCTTCGAGCGCACCGTATTGGGCGAAGACGGCCGAGCCTGTGTTGTTGTAGGCGGCCATCTCGGCCATCTGCGTGTCGAGGCCCTTGGGGTGGATAAGCCAGCCGACGCGCCAGCCGGTCATCGCCCACGCTTTTGAGAAGCTGTTCACAACGAAGACGTCGTCTTCGGGCTCGGCGATGGCGGCCATGCTTGGGGCCGGGGTGTCGTAGACGATGGGGGTGTAGACTTCGTCGGAGATGATCGCGATGCCGCGCTTGCGGGTGAAGTCGAGGATCGCGCGTTGCTCGCGTTCGCTCATGATCCAGCCCGTCGGGTTGGACGGTGAGGCCCAGAAGATGGCCTTCGTGCGCTTATCGGCGGCCGCGAAGAGTTGGTCGAGGTCGAGCGTCCAGGGTTCGCCATTGCTGCCGCCGTTCAGGCGTACGAAACGAGGTTCGGCGCCGATGCCGCGGACAGCCTGGAAGATGTTGGGCCACATCGGCGAGATGACGATGACGTTGTCGCCGGGCTCGCAGAGGCACTGCAGGGCGATGTTGACGCCCATCATGGCGCTGCCTGGAACCGTGACCCGGTCCAGGTCGATCTTGCGGCCGGACTGGTTCGATGCCCATTTGGCGATGGCCTCGCGCAGGTCGGTGAGGCCGCGGGTGAAGGTGTAGAAGGTTTTGCCTTGGTCCAGGGCCCGTTTGGCAGCGTCACGGATGAAGTCCGGGGTGACGACGTCGCCTTCCCCGAACCAGAGGGGGATGATGTCGGTGCGGCCGAGCCCCAAGAAGGCCACCTCGCCGATGCCGTTTCGTTCGAGGTTCAGGATCGCCGGGCGGATGGCTGTCATTGGGGCAAAATGGCCTATTTGTCGCGCGGGGGCCAAGCTGCCGCCCTTGCGTGGTCTGGCGCAAGGCCTTATATCGCGGCCATTCCACACGCGGGCTTTGGGTTGCCCGGCCGCCATATGGCGGGCCGCCCTCCGGTGCTGGGTCGCAAGACCCGGTGATAGGTCCGCGGAGGCTCAACCGGTTAAGGAGACAAAAGCCAGATGGCTTTACCTGACTATAACATGCGTCAGCTGTTAGAGGCTGGCGTGCATTTTGGACATCAGACGCACCGCTGGAATCCGCGGATGGCGCCATTTTTGTTCGGTTCGCGCAATAAGATACACATCATCGACCTGACGCAGACGGTGCCGCTGTTGCACCAGGCGCTGAAGACGGTTCGCGATGTCGTGGCCCAGGGCGGCCGCGTGCTGTTCGTCGGCACGAAGCGCCAAGCTTCCGAGCCGATCGCCGACGCTGCGAAGCGTTGCGCGCAGTACTACGTCAACCACCGTTGGCTCGGCGGTACGCTGACCAACTGGCAGACGATTTCGCATTCGATCAAGCGCTTGCGCACGATCGACGAAATCCTCAACGCCGGCGCGGTCGGTTTGACGAAGAAGGAAGGCCTGAACCTGACGCGCGAGCGCGAGAAGCTCGAACGCGCTCTCGGCGGCATCAAGGACATGGGCGGCGTGCCCGACCTTCTGTTCGTGATCGACACGAACAAGGAAGCGATCGCCATTCAGGAAGCCAACAAGCTCGGCATCCCGGTCGTGGCCGTCGTGGATTCGAATTCGAATCCGGAAGGCATCACGTTCCCGATCCCGGGCAACGACGACGCTTCGCGTGCGCTGGCGCTGTATTGCGACCTGGTTGCGCGCGCGGTGATCGACGGCTTGTCGGAAGCACAAGGTTCGCATGGCGTCGATGTCGGCGCCTCGGCCGAAGTGCCGCTGCAAGAGCTGCCGGCCGCCACGCATTGAAGAATCGCGCGCGGGCACCCAAGTCCCGCGCGCTCACACTCAAACGATTAGGAGCCTCCCCATGGCTGACGTTACAGCCACGATGGTCAAAGACCTGCGCGAGAAGACCGGCGCCGGCATGATGGATTGCAAGTCCGCGCTTGGCGAAACGAAGGGCGACATGGAAGCCGCCATCGATTTGCTGCGTAAGAAGGGCCTGTCGAAAGCCGCGAAGAAAGCGGGCCGCACCGCAGCCGAAGGGCTGATCGGCGTGAGCGCGAGTGGCGGCAAGGGCGCCGTCGTCGAGGTCAACGCCGAGACCGACTTCGTTGCTCGTAACGATCAGTTCCAGGGCATGGTCGCGAAGGTCGCCGAACTGGCGCTTGGCGCGAACGGCGATGTGGCGAAGCTTGCAAAAGCGTCCTACGGCGGCGGCAACGACGTCGAAGGGCAGATCAAACATCTGGTCGCAACCATCGGCGAGAACATGTCGCTGCGCCGGACGGGCGCACTCTCGGTGTCGCCGGGGATCGTCGCGTCCTATGTGCACAATCAGGTGGCGCCGAATCTCGGCAAGCTTGGCGTGCTTGTGGCGCTGAAGTCGTCGGGCGACGCGGGAAAGCTCGCGGCGTTGGGCCGGCAGATCGCGATGCATATCGCGGGCACGCCGTTTCCGCCGATCGCCATGAAGCCGGAAGAGATCGATTCGGCGACGGTCGAGCGCGAGAAGGCGATCTTTGCCGATCAGGCGCGTGCTTCGGGCAAGCCCGAAAACATCATCGCGAAGATGGTCGAAGGCCGGATGCGCAAGTTCTATGAGGAAGTGGTTCTGCCGCAGCAGGCCTTCATCATGGACCCGGACAAGACCATCGATGCGGTCCTGAAAGCGGCCGAAAAGGACGTTGGCGCGCCCGTTTCAATCGAGGGGTTTGTGCGCTACGCCCTTGGCGAAGGTATCCAGAAAGAGGAAACTGACTTCGCCGCCGAAGTCGCCGCCGCAGCGAAGAGCTGAGGACACCAACCAAAGGGCCGGAACCGATGACATCAGCGCCGATCTACCGCCGGGTACTTCTGAAGATTTCCGGTGAGGCGTTGATGGGTTCCGGCAGCTACGGCCTCGACCTCGCAACGGTCGACCGTATCGCCGGCGAGATCAAAGCCGCTATCCAAATCGGAACCGAAGTCTGCGCCGTCATCGGCGGGGGGAACATCTTCCGTGGGCTGCAGGCGGCCGCGTCGGGGATGGAGCGGGCCAGCGCCGACTATATGGGCATGCTGGCCACCGTCATGAATGCGCTGGCCATGCAGAACGCGCTGGAGCGTGCCGGCGTGCCGACGCGGGTGCTTTCGGCCATTCCGATGACGACGGTTTGCGAGCCCTATATCCGGCGGCGCGCGATCCGGCACATGGAGAAGGGCAGGGTCGTGATTTTCGCGGCCGGCACGGGCAATCCGTTCTTCACGACGGACACGGCGGCGGCATTGCGTGCGGCCGAGATGGGCGTTGATGCGCTCATGAAGGGCACGCAAGTTGACGGCGTCTATACGGCCGACCCCAAGAAGAACCCGAAGGCCGAACGCTACGAGAAGCTGGGGTACATGGACGTGCTGTCGCGCGATCTGAAGGTGATGGACGCCTCGGCGGTGTCGCTGGCCCGCGAGAGCGGTATCCCGATCGTTGTGTTCAACATCCACGAAAAGATGAACTTTGTAAGGGTGCTGCAGGGCCAAGGGCTCAGCACCGTGATATCGAACTGAAGAAGAGCGGGAATCAGAATTCCCCACGGAGGACGCTATGGCGCAAAGCAAACCCTTTGACATGGACGACCTGACGAAGCGCATGAAAGGCGCCGTTGCGGCGATGAAGCATGAGTTCGCGGGCCTTCGCACGGGCCGCGCTTCGGTCAGCTTGTTGGATCCGATCACGGTCGATGCCTACGGCAGCGCGATGCCGCTTAATCAGGTGGCGACGGTGAACGCGCCCGAGTCGCGGATGCTGACGGTGCAGGTGTGGGATCGCGGACTGGCTAGCGCGGTCGACAAGGCGATCCGCAGCTCAGGCCTTGGTCTCAATCCGCAGGTCGACGGGCAGTTGCTGCGCATTCCGATTCCTCCGCTCACGGAAGACCGGCGCAAGGAATTGTCCAAAATCGGCGCAAAATATGCGGAATCGGCGCGTGTCGCGGTGCGGAACATTCGGCGTGACGGGATGGAGCATCTGAAGGCTCTCGAGAAGGAGCATCAGATCAGCGAAGACGAACACAAAAAGAAGCACGATCAGGTGCAGAAGGCGACCGACGCGCACGTCAAGGAAATCGACGAGGCTCTGGCCGCGAAGGAAAAGGAGATCATGCAGGTCTAGGTCTGCGGGTCTTATCCCTCCCATGCCTTCCGACGCCTCAGCAAAGCCCGAGTCAGCGCCGCCGCGCCATGTTGCGATCATCATGGACGGCAACGGACGCTGGGCGAAGGCGCGTCATCTGCCCCGCGTCATGGGGCATCGCGCAGGCGTCGCCGCGGTTCGCACGATCGTTCGCGCGGCGCAGGATCTTGGCATCGAATATCTGACGCTCTACGGCTTTTCGTCGGAGAATTGGAAGCGACCCGTCACAGAGGTCAACGACCTCATGGGCTTGCTGCGGTTCTATATTCGCGACGACCTTGAGGAACTGCACAAGCAGGGCGTCGAAGTGCGCGTGATCGGCGCGAAGTCGCGGCTTGAGGGCGATATCATTGACTTGATCGAACACGCGCAGACGCGCACGCGCGGTAATCCGAAGCTCAAGTTCATCATCGCGTTCAATTACGGCGGACAGGATGAGATCGTTGAGGCGGCGCGACGCGTCGCGGAAGACGTGGCTGCTGGAAAACTTACCCCTGATGGCGTCACGCGCGAGGTGTTCACGTCGTATCTGGCGACGGCGGGTATTCCCGATCCCGACCTCGTCATTCGCACGAGCGGCGAGCGGCGGCTCAGCAATTTTCTGATTTGGCAGACGGCCTACTCGGAGTTCGTGTTTACCGACACGCTGTGGCCCGACTTCAATAAGGTGCACCTCACGGCAGCGGTCCGTGAATTTCAGGGACGCGACCGACGGTTCGGTGGCTTATCCATCGCCGCGGGAAGCCGCACGTGATCGGGCAGGCCGCCGGTTCAAGTCTGTGGCCACGCATTCTTGCTTCAGCGATTCTGATTCCGGCGGCGTTGGCCGCCGTTTATTTGGGCGGATGGCTGCTTGCTCTGTGGGTTGCGGCGGCCGGACTGGCGATGTCGCGCGAGTGGGTTCGCATCGTACATCGCGAAGACCTGGGCTGGCGGTTGGCGCTGCATGCCGCGGCGCTTGTTGCATCGCAGGGTCTGCTTGCGATCGACCATCCGGACTGGGCGCTCGCCGCGATTCTGCTTGCGGCTTTGATCGGCAACGTTGCCGCGCAGGCGCGCGAGGAGCGTGGCGTCTGGGTGATCCTCGGCATTCTCTACGTTGCGGTGCCTTGTCTTTCGTTCGTGTGGTTGCGCCATCTCGCGCCGCATGGGTTTGAAACCGTGGTTTGGCTGCTGTGCGTCGTTTGGGCGACGGACAGCGCCGCTTACATCGCCGGTTCCATATTCGGCGGGCCGAAGCTCGCGCCTATGATTTCGCCCAGTAAAACTTGGGCTGGCGCCGTGGCTGGACTCGCCGCCGGCACTGCCGCCAGCATAGTGTTGGCGCAGGTCGCTGGTGTTGCGCCCTCCTGGCAGTTCATCGGTGCAAGCGTGGCGTTGTCGTTCCTGACCCAGTGCGGAGATTTGGCCGAATCGTTCCTCAAGCGGACGTTCGGCGTGAAGGATGCGTCGGACCTGATCCCGGGACACGGTGGCGCGCTCGATCGTTTGGACGGGCTGATCTTTGCCACCCTGGGCCTTGCCGCTTTTGTGGGTTTGGCCGGGCAGTCGCCGGTCACCTGGATATTGCCGTGACGGCGGGTCGTCGGCTGACAGTACTGGGATCGACGGGGTCGGTCGGCGTCAACACCGTCGATTTGATCGAGCATCACAACGCCAGAACGCCAGGTACTTACAGCGTCGTTGCACTGACCGCGAACGCGAACGTGCGCGAACTCGCCGCGCAAGCGCGCCGGCTGAACCCTGCTTTTGTGGCTGTCGCCGACCCTTCTGCTTATGCCGACCTGAAGCAAGAACTGGGCGGCACGTCGATCAAACTCGGTGCGGGCGCTGCGGCCATCGAAGAAGCGGCGGCGATGGATTCGGATTGGGTGATGGCCAGCATCATGGGGGCCGCCGGTTTGCGTCCGACGCTGGCCGCGGTTTCGCGCGGCGTCACTGTGTCCCTGGCCAACAAGGAATGTCTGGTATGCGCGGGCGATCTCTTCATGAAAGAGGTTCGGCGTAGCGGGGCGACATTGTTGCCTGTCGATTCCGAGCATAATGCGGTGTTTCAGGTGTTCGACGCGCGCCAGTCGGGCGCGATCGAGAGCATTACGCTGACGGCGTCCGGCGGGCCGTTTCGGACCTGGAGCGCGGCGCAAATGGCGAAGGTCACGCCGGCGGAGGCGTGCAAGCATCCGAATTACGTCATGGGCGCCAAGATTTCCGTCGATTCGGCGACGTTGATGAACAAGGGCTTGGAGCTGATCGAAGCCCACCATTTGTTTGGCACGCCTCCTGAACGGTTGGCGGTGGTCGTTCACCCTCAGCAAATCGTCCACTGCCTGGTCGCCTACGTTGACGGCAGCGTGCTGGCGCAGCTTGGAAGCCCGGATATGCGTACGCCGATCGCCTATGCCCTTGGCTATCCTGACAGGATCGCTGCGCCGACGGCGCGGCTAGATTTAGCGCAGCTTGGTCAATTGAGCTTCGAAAAGCCCGATTTGGAGCGGTTTCCGTGTCTCGCGCTGGCACAGCATGCCTTGCGGGTGGGGGGCGCGGCACCTACCATTCTGAATGCCGCGAACGAGGTTGCCGTCGAGGCGTTTTTGGCGCGCCGGATTGGATTTTCTGAGATCGCGCGGATCGTCGCTTCGGTCTTGAGCGACGGCGATTCGACGGGCCTAGCGCCCGCATCAATCGATGAAGCGCTGTGGGTCGACGCGTCGTCTAGAAAGCGCGCGACCAGTCTGCTGACGAACTAAGGGAACGGAAACGATGGATTACCCGACGACGATTTTGGGCTGGGCGGGGCTGGTCGGCCTTGGTGGGCTTGGATTCCTAGCCACGATTACCCTGGTCGTCTTCGTGCACGAGTTGGGGCACTTCCTGGCGGCGCGCTATTTCGGGGTGAAGGTCGAGAGCTTCTCGATCGGATTCGGGCGTTCGATGGCCGGTTTTCACGATCGCTACGGCACGCATTGGAAGATCGGTTGGCTGCCGCTTGGCGGGTACGTGAAGTTCTGGGGCGATGACAGCGTGTCGTCGACGCCCGATCACGAAAGGCTTGCGAAAGCATCAGCATCCGAATTGGCGGGCTCGTTCCATCACAAGAAGCTGTATCAAAAGGCGATCATCGCGGTCGCCGGACCTGTCGCAAATTTCATCTTCGCGATCGTCATTCTGACCGGGCTGTTTTTGATCTTCGGCGACTACGCGACATCGCCGCAAATCGGGCGATTGCAGGCAGGCGGTCCCGCCGAAAAGGCCGGTCTGCAAGTCGGCGACATCATCCTCAGCATCGACGGCCAGCCGATCCGCGAGTTTCAAGACATCGTCGAGAACGTCAGCGTCGGCCAAGACCGGCCGCTTCAATTCCGCGTTCAGCGCGGCGCGGATGTGGTCGAACTACCGGTTACGCCGGGCACGATCGAGAAGTCCGATCCCTTCAGCAGCCGAAAGGTCAAAGACACCGGCATCGGTATCGGGCCGGTCAGCCCGGGTGAGGTGAAAAGCGTGGTCGCCGATTCGCCTGCGGGGCGAGCGGGACTGAAGGCCGGCGACTTCATCTTCCAGGCCAACGGCGCGCCCGTCGATTCGTTCGCGGTCATCGCGACGGCGATGGTCGAGTCGAATGCAAAGCCCGTGACGTTGAAGGTCTCTCGCGATCCCAGCGATCCCGCGAAATCGAACAAGCGCGAGATTGTCGACGTCGCGTTCCCGCCGAATCCAGTCGCGAATCCTTCAGGCACGGCGGATGAGATCGTTGCGCAGGCCGCGGGATTCGCAGCCGTCGTTCCGGGCGCGCCGAAAGTGACTGTGGCCGTACGATTCGGGCCGATCGAAGCGTTCTCGCGCGCGGTTGGGACCGTACGTTACATCGTAGTTAAGACGCTTGATTTCATCGGTATGCTCTTGACGGGTCGTGGCGACTATCAGCAGTTGTCCGGCCCGATAGGAATCGCCTCAGTTTCCGGCCAAGTTCTCGTGTTTTTTGGCCTCGTTCCGCTCATCAACCTGGCGGCGGTGTTGTCAGTGAGCATCGGTTTACTCAATCTTTTTCCCATACCCATGCTCGACGGGGGACATCTCCTGTACTATGGCATAGAAGCTGTACGTGGGCGCCCGTTGGGGGAGCGCGCGCAAGAGCTTGGGTTTCGGATCGGCTTCGTTTTCGTGGTCGGTTTGATGCTTTTTGCGACGTGGAATGACCTGACGAAGTTCTTCTGAATACGAACTAGACGCGACGAATGACCTGTAAGTTTTAGGCGGCCGCGGGGCGTGAACGAATGACGAGAGTACTGGGAACGGCGTTGACGCTCTGTATGGCTCTTATTTTGAGCGTCATGCCGTCTTTCGCACAGCCTGCCGATGGTCCGTCAGTTCAACGGATTCAAGTCGAAGGCAATCAGCGCATAGAAGAATCGACCGTGCTTTCGTACATGGTCATTCGTGAAGGCCAGCCATATACGCAGGCCCTGGTTGACCAATCCTTAAAGACGCTGTTCGCGACGGGTCTGTTCGCCGACGTTCAGATCGATCAGCAGAACGGCTCTGTGATCGTGAAGGTGGTCGAAAATCCGATCATCAATCGCATCGCGTTCGAGGGTAACTCGAAGATCTCGCAGAAGACGCTCGAAGACGAAGTGCAGCTGAAGCCGCGCATGGTGTTCACGCGCGCGAAGGTGCAGTCGGACGTTCAGCGCATCATCGAAGTCTATCGCCGCGGCGGTCGCTTTGCGGCGCAGGTCGAACCGAAGACGGTTCAGCTCGCGCAGAACCGCGTCGACCTCGTGTTCGAAATCAACGAGGGCCCGACGACGGGCGTCAGCCGAATCATCTTCATCGGCAACAAGGCGTTCAGCGACTCGACGTTGCGCGACAAGATTGCGACCGGCGAATCGATCTGGTGGAACTTCCTGCAGTCGAACGACAACTACGATCCGGATCGTCTGACGTTCGACCGCGAGCAGCTTCGCCGCTATTACCTGAGCCAGGGCTATGCGGACTTCCGCGTAATCTCCGCGGTCGCCGAACTCGCGCCCGACCGCAGCGGCTTCTACATCACCTTCACGATCGAAGAAGGCGAGCTCTACAACTTCGGCAAAGTCGAAATCGACACGAAGTTGAAAGACATCCCGGTCGGCGAGCTGCAGCAGTTGATTCGCTTCGGCAACGGGGAGCAGTACAACGCCGAACTCATCGACAAGAGCGTTGACGCCTTGACGTTGGCCGCCGGCACGAAGGGCTATGCCTTCGTCGACATTCGTCCGCGCGTCCGCCGCAACAAGGAAGACCGCACCGTCGACGTCGTCTTCAAGATGGAAGAAGGCCCGCGCGTCTACGTCGAACGAATCAACATCGTCGGCAACACGCGCACACTCGACAAGGTCATTCGCCGCGAAGTTCGGCTCGTTGAGGGCGACGCGTTCAACCGCGTGCTGATCAACCGCTCGCGCTCACGCATTCGCGGTCTCGGTTACTTCAAGAAGGTCGAGATCAACGAAGAGCCCGGCACAGCGCCGGACCGCACAGTCCTGAACGTCGAGGTCGAAGAGCAATCGACGGGTGAGTTCTCGGTCAGCGCCGGCTTCTCGTCGGCCGACAATATCGTCGGCGCGGTGAGCTTGACGGAAAAGAACTTGCTCGGCCGCGGTCAATTCCTGCGTCTGCAAGTCTCGGTATCGAGCATTCGTCAGCAGGTCGACCTCCGCTTCACGGAGCCGTACTTCCTCGACCGCAACATGTCGGCCGGTTTCGACATCTACAACACGCACGCGGTCTACGACGAACAGAACTATGAAGCGGACATCCGCGGCATCGGTCTGCGTCTCGGCTTCCCCGTGTCTGAGTTTGGCCGCATGGGCCTGCGCTACACGCTGCGTCAAGACGACGTGACGTATTCGATCGGCGGCGTCGCGGGCCAGACTCTTGGTACGACGACGCTGTCGCTGGTCGGCTTCACGTACGCCTATGACGAAAAAGACGATCCGATCGAGCCGAAGAACGGCTTCGATTTCTCGCTGAGCAACGACGTGTCGGGGCTCGGCGGCGACAAGAAGTACATCCGTACGGAAATGACGTCGAATTGGTACAAGCGCCTCTGGACGGACGACCTCGTCCTCAATCTGGCTGCGACTGCCGGTTATGTCGTGGCCTACGGCGACGAAGTTCTTGAGGTCAACGACCGCTTCTTCAAGGGCGGCGGCTCGTTCCGCGGCTTCAAGACATCGGGCCTTGGCCCGCGCGATACCGCACCGATCAACGACGGGGGCACGCCCCAATCCGTCGGCGGCGAAGCCTACGCAATCGGCACCGTCGAGCTGCGGTTCCCGAACTTCCTGCCGGATGAGCTTGGCATCAAGACCAGCCTTTTCTCGGACTTTGGTACGGTGGGCATTGTCGCGGATAAACCTGCGTGTGTTGACGGCCCTCCGCTGGCGCCCGGGGCGAACGACGTTTGCATCGCGGACGACCTAGCGTTGCGTGCGTCAGCTGGTCTCAGCGTCTATTGGAACTCGCCTTTTGGTCCGGTCCGCCTTGATTTCTCCCAAGTTTTGAACAAAGAAGACTACGACCAAACCGAGGCCTTCCGCTTCAGCGCAGGTACGAAGTTTTAGTCCGCTCTCCAGGAGTTAGATTGATATGAATACGACAAAGGCCCTTTGGGCCGTTGCCGCGGCTGCGGCAGCAAGCATGACTTTCGGTAGTGTTACCGCGATGGCCCAACCGGCCGCGCCTGCGAAACCGGCAGCGCCGGCCGCGGCGAAGCCGGCTGGAACGCGTGCACCGGCCGCCGTGATCCTGTTCCTTGATCGCGCGACCGTGCTGCGTCAGTCGAACGTCGGCAAGGACATGTATGTCCAGGTCGAGAATCTTGCCAAGAAGATGGAAACGGACTTCGCTGGCGAGAACAAAAAGCTTCAGGCCGACGTCCAGGCGCTGCAGCAGCAGGCCGCCATCATGCAACCCGACGCCCGCCAGGCGAAGGTGAAGGAACTTGAAGGACGCCGTCAGGCCTTCCAGAAGAAGGTTCAGGACCGTCAGGCCGCCATCCAGGCCGGTCTCGCCAACTCGCGTACGCAGGTCGAAAAAGCTCTCGGTCCGATCCTTGAAAAGATCATGACGGAGCGCAGCGCAAACCTGTTGCTCGACCGTGGCTTGGTCGTTCTTGGGGCCACGGATCTCGACGTCACGCAGACGGTTATCGCGCGTCTGAATACGGCTCTGCCGAAGGTTACGGTGACGCCGGTTGCGCCGCCGAAGGCCGGTGCGAAGCCCGGCGCCGCCCCGGCGAAACCCGCAGCTCCGAAGCCGGCCGGCTAGTCTGCCGCCCATCGGGACTTCATATGTTGAAGGCCAAGGGCCGAACCCAAAAGGTTCGGTCCTTCGTCTATTGTAGGGCTCATGGCCGACCCACGATTCTATGATAATGCCGGACCGCTGACGCTCGCGCAGGTCGTGGAGCTAACGGGCGGAAAGACGGTCGCGGGCGTCGAAGCGCGGGTCGCGGACGTTGCGGCTCTTGACAGTGCAGGCCCCGGACAAATTTCCTATTGCGACGGCCCGAAGTTCAAAGGCGCGCTCGAGAAAACGCAGGCGAGCGTCGTTCTTGTTACCACCGCTCTTGCGGCGAGTGTTCCATCGGGCGCGATTGCTGTGTTGTGCGATCGGCCGCAACTTGCGTTCGCGAAGATTTCGACGGCGCTGTATCCGAACTCGATTCATCTCTGGCCGATCGGTAAACCACCCGTTCACGCGATCGCGGCGAGCGCGCGCGTCGGCGAGGGCGCGGTCATTGCGCCGGGCGTCTTCATTGGTGAGGACGTCGAGATCGGGAACGACTGCGTGATCGGGCCGGGCACGGTCATCGCGCGCGGCGTTCGTATCGGGCACAAGGCGTGGCTGGGCGCGCACGTGAAGATCAGTCATACGCTGATCGGCGACCGCTGCACGATCCACGGCGGCGCGGCGATCGGTCAGGACGGGTTTGGCTATGTCGCCGGCGCGGCGGGTCACTTCAAGATCCCTCAGCTTGGGCGGGTTATTATCCAAGATGACGTTGAGATCGGGGCGAATACGGCCATCGACCGCGGGGCCTTGGGTGACACGCTGATCGGGGAGGGGACCAAAATTGATAATCTGGTCCAGATCGGGCACAACATCCGCGTCGGGCGGCGGAGCCTTATTGCGGCTCAGGTCGGGTTCGCTGGCAGTTCCGAAGTCGGCGACTACGTGGTCTTCGGGGGCCAGGTCGGCGTCGCGGACCACCTGAAGATCGGCGCGGGCGCCATTGTCGCCGCCAAGTCGGGCGTGACGCGCTCGCTCGAAGGCGGCAAGGTCCACGGCGGCTTCCCGGCAAAACCGATCGAGCAATGGCGGCGCGAAGTGGGAACACTGTCGCGGCTGGCAAAGGGAAAACGGAACAAAGATGAGCGCGATGGAAGCTAAGACCGAGCTTCAGACCGCCGACACCAAGCGGATCATGGAGCTGCTGCCGCATCGGCCGCCGATGCTGCTGATCGACAAGATGATCGATATCGTTCCAAACGTCAGCGCCACAGGGGTGCGCGCGGTTTCGATCAGCGATCCGATCTTTCTTGGACATTTTCCCGGATACCCGATTATGCCCGGCGTTCTGATCGTCGAGGCGATGGCGCAGACGGCCGGCGCGCTCGTCATGCATTCAATGAATGCGAGCGCGGAAGATAAGCTCGTTTACTTTATGGCGATCGACCGCGCGCGGTTTCGTGCGCCGGTAATGCCCGGCGAGATTTTGACAATTCCCGTCAAATTGCAGCGCGCGCGCAAGCCCGTCTGGCGGTTTACGGGCGAGGCCTATGTGAACGGCAAATTGTGCGCCGAGGCAGAGTTCAGTGCGATGATCATGGACAAAAACGGAAAGCCGGCGAACGTTGATGACTAAAATCCACCCGAGTGCCGTTATCGAGCGCGGCGCGAAAGTTCACGAAAGCGTCGAGATCGGTCCGTTCTGCGTGGTCGGTGCGAATGTCGTACTGCATGAGAATGTGCGGCTGATCAATCATGTCTGCGTCGACGGACACACGACGATCGGGAAGGATACCGTCGTCTATCCGTTCGCGTCGCTGGGTCAGCCGCCGCAGAGCTTGGCCTACAAGGGCGAGCCAACGGAACTCGTCATCGGTGCGAACAACATCATCCGCGAGCACGTGACGATGAACCCCGGCACCGCCAAGGGCGGCGCCATGACGCGCGTCGGCGACAACTGCATGTTCATGGCCGACAGCCACGTCGCACATGATTGCATCGTCGGCAGCAACTGCGTGTTCGCCAACAATGCGATGGTCGGCGGTCACGTCGTCATCGAGGATTTCGTTTGGCTGGGCGGCGGCGCCGCCGTCCATCAGTTCAGCCGCATCGGCAAGCATGCGTTCGTCGGAGGCATGGCGGGGCTTGAGGGCGATCTTATCCCTTATGGGTCGGTGATGGGCAATCGCGCCTTTCTTGCCGGTCTCAACCTTGTCGGATTGAAGCGCCGCAGCTTTACGCGCGACCAGATCCATGAGTTGCGCAACGCGTATCGTTTGCTGTTCGCGCAAGAAGGCACCTTCCAGGAGCGGCTGGCCGACGTCGCCGAGTTGTTCGCGAACAATGCCGAGGTCATGGATATCGTGAACTTCGTTCGCGCCGGCGGCAATCGTCCGCTGTGCATGCCCAACCGCGAGAGCCGCGCCGAAGCGACGTGACGGCGGCGCAGCGCAAGCTTGGGATTGTTGCGGGCTCCGGCGACATGCCGCGCCAAATCGTGCAAGCGTGCGAACGCGTGGGGCGTCCTTACTTTGTCGCCGCGGTCGACGAGTTCGCCGAGACGTTCGAAGCGGCCATTCCCCATGAGCGCAATCGTATCAGCAAGATCGGTGCGACGTTCGCTGCTCTGCAACGTAACGGCTGTCAGGACGTCGTGTTCGCGGGCAAGCTCGCGCGGCCGGACGGCGGCAAGGTCAAGCTGCGGCCGGATTGGGGCGGGCTCGTCTTTCTCGTGCGGCTGCTCGGGACGTTGGAGCGCAGCGACGATCGCCTGCATCGCACGATCGCCGCGATGCTGGCGGCGCGCGGCATGACCGTTGTGTCGCCTTTGATGGTCGCGCCTGGTTTGACAGCGGCTGCGGGATGTTTGACGCGCACGACGCCGACGGACACGGTCAGAGCCACATTCAAGACCGCGCTGAAACTCGCCAAGGAACATGGTGCGACGAAGCAGGGGCAAGCAGTCGTCGTTGAGGGCGGCATGGTGATCGCGCGCGAGGCGCGCGCCGGGACCGATGCGATGCTGGCTTCGCTCGATGCGGGACCGCGATCGAGCGCCGTGCTCGTCAAGGCGATGGCGCCGACTCAGCTTATGACTATTGATCCGCCGGCGATCGGCGAGGGCACCGTGGTGAACGCAGCGAAGGCGGGTTTGGCCGGCATTCTGATCGAGGCCGGCCGCAGCGTGATTATGGACGAAGCGCGCGTGCGTGCGCGCGCAGATGAGCTTGGCCTCTTCGTGTGTGCGGATTCGGTGGACGCATGACGGACCTGGCGCCCGCCGTAACACCGACGATCATGCTTGTCGCCGGCGAGCCCTCCGGGGATGCGCTTGGCGGGCAGTTGATCGAGGGGCTGAAGGAGCTCACCGGCGGGAATGTGCGCGTGATCGGCGTCGGCGGGCCGATGATGCGGGCGGGAGGGCTGCAGAGCCTTTATCCGCTCGATGATACGTCGGTGATGGGTTTGCGCGAGGTGGTGCCGCGTATTCCGCGCATTCTCGCGCGCGTTCGTCAGGCGGCGGAATTTGCCGCGAAGATGAAACCGGACATCACGGTGACGATCGACAGTCCCGACTTCACGCATCGGGTGGCGCGGGCCATTCGGCGCAGGGCGCCGGATCTGAAGCTCGTCAGCTATGTCGCGCCGCAAGTTTGGGCTTCGCGCGCGGATCGCGCCAAGAAGATGGCGACTTATTTCGACCACGTGCTGTGTCTGCTGCCGTTCGAAGTGCCGTTTTTCGCCGATGCCGGATTGAAGGCGACGTTCGTCGGGCACCCGGTCGTCGAACGTGCCCCGACGGCGGGCCTCGGCGCGACGTTCCGGGCGAAGTACGGCATCGGGGTGGACGAGCGGATCTTGGTTTTGCTGCCCGGAAGCCGGCTCAATGAGGTGCGCTTCTTGTGGCCGGTGTTTCGCGAAGCGATAGAGCTGACCGAGGCGAAGGTGGGCAAGTTGCGCGTCGTCGTGCCCACGGTCGCGAATGTGGCGGCGAACGTGAAGGCGCGGGTGGCGACGTGGGATCATCCGGTGATCGTTGTCGAGGACGCGAAGGAGAAGTTCGCCGCGTTCGAGGCGGCCGATGTGGCGCTGGCTGCGTCCGGCACTGTGTCCACGGAATTGGCGTTGAGTGCGACGCCGATGGTGATCGGGTACAAGGTCGGCAAACTGACCGCGATGATTGCGCGGCGGTACATCCGCGTGCCGTTCGTGACGCTGGTCAATTTGATCCTGAACCGGCGGGCGATTCCGGAGCTTATTCAGGAAGACTGCACGCCGGAGAAGTTGTCGGCGGAGTTGATCCAGCTGATCATGAACCCGGCTGCGCGCGTGGCGCAGGTGACGGCCTCGGCAGAGGCCGTCAAGGCGCTTGGCCTGGGCGATGAGAAGCCGAGCTTGCGCGCGGCGCGCGCCGTGCTGGCGATCTTGCGCGAGCCCAAAAAGAAAAAAGGGGCCGCGCCCGAAGGCGCTGCCCCTTAAGCCGGGCGTTGCGGTTCAACGCTTATGCAGCGGCGTGTAATCGCGGTGCGGAGCGCCGACGTAGAGTTGGCGCGGGCGGCCGATCTTTTGGCTCGGGTCTTCGATCATCTCGGCCCACTGCGCGATCCAACCGACCGTGCGGGCGACGGCGAAGAGCACCGTGAACATCGAGGTCGGGAAGCCCAACGCCTTCAGCGTGATGCCCGAATAGAAGTCGATGTTCGGATAGAGCTTCTTCTCGACGAAGTACGGGTCGTGCAGTGCAATCTTTTCGAGTTCCATCGCGACCTGTAGAAGCGGGTCGTTGCGGATGCCGAGTTCGTCCAGCACCTCGTGACACGTCTGCTGCATGACCTTCGCGCGCGGGTCGTAGTTCTTGTACACGCGATGGCCGAAGCCCATGAGGCGGAAACCCGAGTTCTTGTCCTTGGCGCGCGCCACGTATTCGGGAATGCGCTTCACGTCGCCGATTTCTTCCAACATCTTCAGCGCTGCTTCGTTGGCGCCGCCGTGGGCGGGGCCCCAGAGGCACGCGATGCCGGCGGCGATGCAGGCGAAGGGGTTCGCGCCCGACGAGCCGGCGAGACGCACGGTCGAGGTCGACGCGTTCTGCTCGTGGTCGGCGTGCAGGATGAAGATGCGGTCGAGCGCGCGGGCCAGAACCGGATTGCCCTTGTATTCTTCGGCGGGCACCGCAAAGCACATGCGCAGGAAGTTCTCGGAGTAGTTCAGCTCGTTCTGCGGATAGATGAACGGCTGGCCGACCGAGTATTTGTAGGCCATCGCGGCGATCGTCGGCATCTTGGCGATCATGCGGTGGCTGGCGACCGTGCGCTGCACTGGATCGTTGATGTCGGTGGAGTCGTGGTAGAACGCCGACAGCGCACCGACGACACCGCACATGATCGCCATCGGATGCGCGTCGCGGCGGAAGCCGCGGAAGAACTGGCTGATCTGTTCATGCACCATCGTGTGGCGCGTGATCTGATTGCTGAACGTCTTCAACTGCGTGGGCGACGGCAGTTCGCCGTGCAGCAGCAGATAGCAGACTTCGATGAAGTCGCTTTGCTCGGCCAACTGATCGATCGGATAGCCGCGATAAAGCAGAACGCCTTCATCGCCGTCGATATAGGTGATTGCGCTTTCGCAGCTTGCGGTCGCCGTGAAGCCGGGGTCGTACGTGAAGACGTTGCCCTCGGAGTAGAGCTTTCGAATGTCGATGACGTCCGGGCCGACTGTGCCGTGCGAGACGGGCAGGTCGATCGTTTTGCTTTTCAGCGTGACGGTGGCGTTGCCGCCGGGCTTGGACGCGAAGGGGGGCTTCGGCATGGGGACCTCCAGTGACGTTGGGGCGCCGGAACTGAGTCTCAGCAATTGTGCGCCGCAATATATTCGAATTCGTATACGCCGCGTGAACTCTGATTTACCACACGTTCTGGGATAGGGGAGGGCCTATGGGCTTGCCTGGTCGCTTATCCGGGCCAGCGATTCGGCCCTTCCCAAGACGGCCAGTACGTCAAAAATGCCAGGTGAGGTGCTTCGGCCGGTAAGGGCTGCACGCAGTGGTTGTGCGATGGCGCCGAGTTTCAGGCCGTTCGCCTCTGCGAAATGGCGGGCGGCGGCGTCGAGCGACGGGGCGTCCCATGTTGTTGCCTGTTCGAACACCGATTTGAGGCGGGCGAGCAGCGCGCGGGCCTCCGTTGTCAGGAGTTTCTGGGCTTTGTCGTCGACTTTCAGGGGTCGCGTGGCGGTCAGGAATTGGGCGCTGTCGGCGAGTTCGACCAGGGTTTTCGCACGCTCCTTCAACCCGGGCATCGCCGCGATCAGTTTGGCGCGCAGGTCGGTGCTCGCTTGGCCCTTGAAGAGCGGCAGCGTGGCGTCGGCCAAGGCCTCGTCGGAGGCCTGGCGCATGTAGTGGCCGTTGACGTTGTCGAGCTTCTTGAAGTCGACGCGCGCGGGGCTGCGGCCGATGTTTTCGAGATTGAACCACTCGATGGCTTGAGCGGTCGGAATGATCTCGTCGTCGCCGTGGCTCCAGCCGAGACGCAGGAGATAGTTGCGCATCGCTTCGGGCAGGTAGCCCAGGTCTTTGTATTCATGGATGCCGAGGGCGCCGTGGCGCTTCGACAGTTTTTGTCCGTCTTCGCCGTGCATCAACGGCAAGTGCGCGTAGACCGGTTCGGGCCAGCCCATGGCGTCGATGATCTGCCGCTGGCGTGCGGCGTTGGTCAGATGGTCGTCGCCGCGGATGATGTGGGTCACGCCCATGTCGTGGTCGTCGACGACGACGGACAGCATATAGGTCGGCGTACCGTCGGAGCGCAGCAGGATGAAATCATCCAGCACGTCGTTGCCGAAGCGGACGTCGCCTTGCACCTGATCGCGAATGATCGTCTCGCCGGTTTGCGGTGCCTTGATGCGGATCACCGGCGCGACGTTGGGGCGATGGTCGGATGCAGGTCTGTCGCGCCAGCGACCGTCGTAACGGATTGGCTTGCCGGCAGCGCGTTGCTCTTCACGCATCTGCTCGAGCTCTTCGGGCGACGCGTAGCAGTGGTAGGCGCGGCCTTGAGCCAGAAGTTGTTTGGCAACCTCGGCGTGTCTTTCAGCGCGGGAGAATTGGTAGACGATTTCGTCGTCCCAGTTCAGGCCCAGCCACTGCAGGCCTTCGATGATGGCTTCGATGGCGGCGGGAGTGGAGCGTTGGCGGTCGGTGTCTTCGATGCGTAGGCGGAAGACGCCCTTGTGGTGGCGCGAATAGAGCCAATTGAACAGCGCCGTGCGCGCGCCGCCGATGTGGAGGTAGCCGGTGGGGGAGGGGGCGAAGCGGGTGACGATCTTCATGATTCGACTTTGAGTTCGATTTCGATTTGAGTTCCAGGTGCCGGCCGATCGGCCGAAAACGCGCCCGTCCTTAGCATGAGGCCCCCGTTTGAGCGAAGCCGCGAAACCCGGCGAAATGCTGCGCCGGTGGGACTGGCGTGACGCTGCGCGCTGGGCGGTTGCGTTTGTCGCGGGTCTGCCGCGCGCGATCGCGGAAGGGTGGCGCGCGGATGCCGGGCGGCGGGTGCTGTTCGTGCCGGTGCTGATGGGCGTGGGGATCGGCGGTTACTTCGCGCTGCCGTTCGAGCCTGCGGCGTGGACCATCGGCGTTGGCGTTGTTGCGGTCCTTGTTTGGGTCGCTGTGCGGCGGTTCGACGTTCATGTCGCCGCCGTAAGTGTCGCCGCTATCGTCGCCGGGATCTGCTCAGGCTTTTCGTTGGCTGTCGTGCGCGCGCAGACGAACGATATTGTGGTCCTCGCCTCCGAGACGCGAATGCTGACGATCACCGGGCGCGTGGCGCGGCTTGAACCGGCGGAGCGTGGGCGGACGCGCGTGTGGTTGGATGTCGAGACGACGAAGCCTTCGTTGCGGCAGACACCGCGTCGCATCCGCATTTCGATCAACAAGAAGACCGAAGCGCTGTCGCCCGGCGGCTGGATCGAGGTGCGGGCGACGTTGAAGCCGCTGCCGGCGCCTGTCGCGCCGGGGTCATATGATTTCGGTCGTAAGCTTTGGTTCGACGGGATTGGGGCGGTTGGGTTTTCGCTCTCGCCTGTCGTGAAGATTGATACGCCGCGTGACGACTCGTTCGGTGAGGCTTTGGACAGCGCCGTGCAGGATGTGCGGCGGGCGGTGAGCGAGCGGATCCTTGCGGCGATGTCGCCGCGTACCGGGCCGATTGCGGCCGCGTTCTTGACAGGCGAGCGCGGGCTTATTTCGGACGAGGACAATGAGGCGATGCGGGATTCCAGTCTTGCGCATCTGCTGTCGATTTCCGGATTGCACATGGCGCTGGCGGGTTTCGGGTTCTTCATGGCGCTTCGGCTCATCTTTGCGATGATCCCTGCGATCGTCTTGAACTATCCGGTGAAGAAGTGGGCGGCTGCGGCGGCGATCGTGGCGTCGTTTGCGTATCTGCTGCTGAGCGGCGCTTCGGTGCCGACGCAGCGGGCGTTTGTAATGATCACCGTCGCGTTGGTCGCCATTTTGTTCGACCGGTCGGCTTTGAATATGCGCAGCGTTGCGGTGGCTGCGGTCATAATTTTGGCGGTGACACCGGAGGCTTGGATTGATCCGAGTTTTCAGATGTCGTTTGCGGCCGTCGTTGCGCTGATTGCTGCTTACGAATGGTGGAACGAGCGGCGGATTGGTGACGTCGAGCCGCGTAGTGTCGTTCGTACGGCGTGGGGAATGTTGCTGGGGGCGGCTGCCACGAGTTTCATTGCGGGGCTCGCATCCGCGCCGCTTGCCGCGTTTCACTTCAATCGGTTTGCGGATTATGGCGTCGCGGCGAACGTCATGGTCACGCCGATTGTCAGCTTTTTGATCATGCCCGCCGGTGTGTTCGCGTTGTTGCTGATGCCGTTCGGGCTTGAGGCGATTCCGTTGGCTGCGATGGAGGTCGGGCTCGATGCCATGCTTTGGGTCGCGCATTGGGTGGCGTCGTGGCCGGGAGCGACGGTGGCTGTGGGCGCTTGGCCGATCGAAGGGCTGCTGCTGATTGTGGCAGGCGGGCTGTGGCTCGCGATTTGGATGGCGAAGTGGCGGTGGTTTGGGGTCGTTGCGGTGGCCGTCGGGCTCGCCGTTTTACCGACGGCGCGCGTTCCGGATGTGTTGATTGCGGCGGATGGCGACAATGTTGCGTTTCGCGATGCCGACGGGGCGTTGCATTTGCTGTCGTCGCGGCGTGGGCGGTTCGATGCCGAGATTTGGCTTCGGCGCGATGGCGACTCGCGTGAGGTTTCGGCTGTGACGAAGGACGACGACGGCGGGTTCATGTGCGACGCGGCGGGTTGCGTTGCGCAGGTCGCCGGGCGCGCGCCGTTGCTTGTCGCGTTCAACGCGGAGGCGTTGGTGGAGGATTGTTCGCGGGTCGCCGTCGTAATCGACCTGGCGCGGGGTTGGCGGCCGCCTTGCGACGGGCCGCAAGTTTTGGTCACGCGCGGGCTGTTGCGGCGCGAGGGCGCGATCGAGATACGGCTTGAGGATGGACGCGTGGTTTGGACGTCGGTCGCGCGCGAGCGGGGCGCGCGACCTTGGGCGGGGTCCGCTCAGTAGCGGCGGACGAGGCCGATGAGGCGGCCTTGGACCTTCACGCGGTCCGGGCCGAAGATGCGGGTTTCGTAGGCCGGGTTTGCCGCTTCGAGGGCAATTTGCTGGCCGCGTTTGCGCAGGCGCTTCAGCGTCGCTTCGGCGTTGTCGACGAGGGCGACGACGATGTCGCCGGACTGCGCATCGTCTGCGCGCTGAATGAGGACGGTGTCCCCGTTCAGGATGCCGGCGTTGATCATCGAGTCGCCGGTGACTTCGAGCGCGTAGTGTTCGCCCGAGCCCAGCATCGATTCGGCGACCGGTACGTTGTCCGTCGGGTTTTGCAGCGCTTCGATCGGCGTACCGGCGGCGATTCTGCCCATCACCGGGACGTCGACCAGGCGCTTTGCGGCGCCTGCGGAACGTCCCTGCGGTATGCGGATAGCGCCGCCCGATTCGACGACGCCGAAGGCCGGTCGTGAGGCGGCTCCCGCCGTGGGCGTGACTGTTCTTGCGCGTGGTTTGGGCATGGTCGAGTTTTCGGGGAGCTTGATCACCTCCAACGCACGGGCGCGGTGGGCGAGGCGGCGGAGGAAACCGCGTTCTTCAAGCGCCGTGATCAGGCGATGGATTCCGGATTTGGAGCGGAGATCGAGGGCTTCCTTCATTTCATCGAAGGAGGGTGCAACGCCGGTCTCCCGCAGACGCTCGTGGATGAACATGAGCAATTCATACTGCTTGCGGGTAAGCATGCTTTGGAGCCCCATATCTAGGAACAGAGTCGGAACAGACTGGGTTTGTTCTAGTGTTGTTCCGAGGCTACGTCAACTGCCGCGTTTGGCCGGGCAGTTCGTTTTTTAGGCAAGATGCAGGAGCGACACGACATCGCCCGCCGCCTTTGCCGGATCGCCCGGCGGACGCACGATCAACGCGTCGGCCTGCGCGAGCGGTTTGAGCATGCTCGAATCTTGAACCGGGAACGGTTCGACGATGTCGGCGCCGTCGGCGTCGGTGCGCACGTGGCAGCGTAGATAGTCTTGGCGCGCATCGTTCGCGGGCAGCGGCGTCGCGAGGCGCGCGCGTCCTGTTCGCCACGCGGGTTCGGTTGCGCCGAGGAGGCGGTAAATGATCGGCTTGATAAACAGCAGCGCGCAGACCATCGCCGATACCGGATTGCCGGGTAGGCCGACGAACGGCATCGATTGATAGCGACCGAAGATGAGTGGCTTGCCTGGACGCATCGCGATCTTCCAGAACGTGACCTTCAGTTCGGGTGACAGCGCTTTTTGAATCAAATCGTGATCGCCGACCGATGCGCCGCCCAACGTGACGAAGAGATCGCAGCCGTCGGCGGTGGTCGCCTTGACCTTGATGTGCTCGATCTTGTCGTGCGCGATGCCAAGTTCGCGCACTGTGCCGCCCCATTCGAGCACGTGTCCAAGTAAGCCCGCCGTTGACGAACTGATGATTTGCGCGGGGCCAGGCTCCGTTCCCGGCGGCACCAGCTCATCACCGGTGGCGAGGATGGCGATGCGCGGCCGTCGCACGCACGGCACGCTGGCGTGGTTCATCGCGGCGGCGAGCGCGAGGTCGCGCGGCGTGAGGCGGCGGCCAGCCTTCAGCAGCTTGTCGCCTTTCTTGAAGTCGATGCCGGCGCGGCGGATGTGGCGGCCGGCAGGCGCTGCGCCGTCGATCACGTGGACGGTATCGCCTTCGCGCTTTGTGTTTTCTTGGATGACGATCGTAGTCGCGCCTTTCGGCACGACGGCGCCGGTGAAGATGCGGATGGCTTCGCCTTTGCCGAGCGAGCCTTGATAGATCGCGCCGGCTGGAACTTCGCCGACGACCTTGAGTGCTATGGGTAGGTTCGCGACGTCTTGCGCGCGGACGGCATAGCCGTCCATGGCGCTGACATCGGCGGGCGGTTGGGTTCTGGTTGAGGCGATGTCAGATGCAAGCACGCGGTTCAATGCGGCGCCGAGCGAGACTTGTTCGCTGGGCAGCGTCTTTAGGCCTTCGACGACTTTGGCTTGCGCCTCCGCAACGGAGAGCATGCTCTCACCCCGCGTAGAGATCTTCCGGCGAAACGCCCGCGGCGCCTGCGAGCTTAGCTTCTTCGTTTTTGGTCAATGTGTGCGAGCGGCCGTGCAAGAAGCTGTAGATGACGCCGACGGGGACGCCCGCGTCCTTAGCCCACGAGTGCGCGGTCAGGCTGCGGCTGGACATGAAGCGGCGCAGCGCATCGCGCTTGGCGTTGTGGTCCACGAGCGGTTTGCGCATCGTGGCTTCGCCCATCACCTCGACGGGCTGCGAGCGTTGGCGCGTGCGGCGGACGGAGGCGTTTGCGGTCGCGGCGCTGCGGCGGATGGCGGACGAGCGCGAGGCTTCGGGTTTATCGGCGCGATAGATGCCGGACTTGCCGCCTTCTTTCGAGACAAGGCGGACGCTTTCGATGACGATGCCGCGTTCCGCGGCTTTCAGCATGTCGTAGATCGTCAACGCTGCGATCGTGGCCGCGGTGAGTGCCTCCATCTCGACGCCGGTGGGACCGGTGACTTTCACGCTGGCGAGGACGCGGATCAGCGAGTCCGCTTCGTCGGGTTCGCAGGCGATGGTGACGCCGGCGATGGGCAGCGGATGGCAGAGGGGGATGAGTTCGGATGTCTTCTTCGCGGCCATGATGCCGGCGATGCGGGCGGCGGCAAGCACGTCGCCCTTCGGCGCGGTGCCGTCGATCACGAGCGCGAGCGTTTCCGGCTTCATGCGCACGATCGCTTCGGCCATCGCGGTCCGCGTCGTCGGGTCCTTCGCGGACACGTCGACCATGCGCGCGCTGCCCTTTTCGTCGATGTGCGTCAGCTTCGTCATGCGGCTCCCTTGAGCAGTGCGCGCGTCGCGGCACTCACGTCATTCTGGCGCATTAGGCTCTCGCCGACCAGGAAGGTTCTGACACCCGCTTTGCCGAGGCGCACCAGATCGGCGTGGGTGTTGATGCCGCTTTCGGCGACGACTAGGCAGGACTTCGGCACCAGCGGCGCGAGGGTTTCCGTGACGGCGAGAGAGGTTTGAAATGTCTTGAGGTCGCGGTTGTTGATGCCGATCATTTTCGGATCGAGTTTCAGCGCACGATCGAGTTCGGCGCGGTCGTGTACTTCGACCAGCACGTCCATGTCCCACTGAAGCGCCGCGGCGTTGAGCATGTGCGCTTCTTGATCCGTCACCGCGGCCATGATGATGAGGATGCAGTCGGCGCCCAGCGCGCGTGCTTCGACCACCTGATACGGATCGAACATGAAATCCTTGCGCAGACTGGGGAGCTGTGTCGCGAGGCGGGCTTGGGTCAGATATTCCTTCGCGCCTTGGAACGACGGGCCGTCGGTCAGGACCGAGAGGCACGCGGCGCCGCCGCTTTCGTAGGCGCGCGCGAGGGCCGGCGGATCGAAATTTTGGCGGATGATGCCTTTCGACGGGCTCGCCTTCTTGATCTCGGCGATGAGGGCGAAGCCGTTCTTGTCGGCAGTGGTGCGCAGCGCCTCTGCGAAGGGCCGGACGGGTGGGGCACTTTTCGCCATCGCCTCGACGCGGTGCAGTGGGACGCCGGCTTGCGCCGTCGCGATTTCGCGGCGCTTGTACGTGGCGATGCGGTCGAGGACGGTCTGGTCGTCGGCGTTCGAAGCGGCGACGAGTTTCGCCAGCGTCGCGCGGGCTTGGCCGGAGTCGATCGCTTGCTGTGCGCGTTCGACGCCTTCGCGCAGCGATGACACCTTGCCGGCGACGACGAGCGAGCCGCCGGCGTTCAGGCAAACGATGTCGCGGTAAGCGCCCGGGTTGCCTGCGAAAAGACGCGTTATTGCTGCGGCGTTCTCCGCTGCGTCGCCGCCGAAGAGTTCGTCGAGACGATGGGTCGAGAGGCCTGCATCCGCTGGCGTGATCGTGAAGCGGCGAACTTGGCCGTGGTCCAACTCGGCGATGTGGCTTGGGCCGGTGACCGTCAGTTCGTCGAGGCCGTCGCTGCCGTGGACGACCCAAGCGCGTTCCGTGCCCAGGGAGTGCAGAACGTGCGCGAGCGGTTCAACCCATTTGTCGGCAAAGATGCCGATGAGCTGTTTCTTCACGCGTGCGGGGTTGCAGAGGGGGCCGAGCAGATTGAAGATCGTGCGGAAGCCCAATTGTTGGCGCACCTGCGACACGTGCTTCATGGCGCTGTGATGCGCGGGGGCGAAGAGGAAGCCGAGGCCAGCTTCGTCGATGCAGTGCGAGACTTGTTGCGGCGTGAGATCGATCTTCACGCCGAGTGCAGCGAGGACGTCGGCCGAGCCGCTCTTCGACGACAAGGCACGGTTGCCGTGCTTGGCGATCTTCACGCCGCACGCGGCCGTCACGATCGCGGCTGCGGTTGAGATGTTGAGCGTGCCGAGACCGTCGCCGCCGGTGCCGCAGGTGTCGATGGCGTCGGCCGGCGCGTCGACGGTGAGCGCGCGGGCGCGGAGCGCGTCGGCGGCGGCTGTGATTTCTTCCACGGTTTCGCCGCGCATGTGGAGCGCGGTCAGAAAGGCCGCGACCTGAAGCTCAGGCGCGTTGCCGTCCATGATGATGTCGAAGGCTTCGGCGGCTTCGATTGTGGTGAGAGCGGAACCGGACGCCGCTTTGCCCACCAACACTTTGAAATGATCGGCGCTCATGCGGCGCGTGCGAGCTCTAAGAAGTTGCGCAGGAGGTCGTGGCCGTGTTCGGTCGCGATGCTTTCGGGATGGAACTGAACGCCGTGGACCGGATGTTGGCGATGCGCGACGCCCATGATGACGCCGTCGTCGGACTCAGCCGTAATCGTCAGAGAGTTCGGCAGGCTCGCGCGGTCGACGGTGAGCGAGTGATAGCGCGTCGCCTTGAACGGGTCGGGCAGGTTCTTGAAGACGCTTAAGCCCTGATGGCGGATGTTGCTGACCTTGCCGTGCATTGGGGCAGGGGCGCGCACCACTTTGCCGCCATAGACTTGGCCGATGGCTTGATGCCCTAAGCACACGCCCAGGATGGGGGTCGTCTCGCCTGCACGCGCGATGAGGTCGAGGCAGATGCCGGCCTTGTCCGGATCACACGGGCCTGGGGAAAGGACGATCGCTTTCGGCTTCTTCGCCAAGGCTTCATCGACGGTCAGCTGGTCGTTGCGCTGCACTTCCACGGTGGCGCCGAGCTGGCCCAGGTAGTGGACCAGATTCCACGTAAAGCTGTCGTAGTTGTCGATCAGCAGGATCATTGCCGCGCCGTGATTTGTAGGGACTTGGGCGGAGATAAACACAACCGGCGGGGGTTGGTAAGCCTTTGGCCCCTGTCGGCGGCGTTATGGACAAATCGGCCTTAAAAGTCGCATGGTCCGCCCCGAAATTGACCTTTCAAGGCTGTGGGCGTGATCGCCCTGGCGCTCGCTTCGGCGATGTCGGCTGCCTATATCCGGGCGCGACGCTGAGGCGGCGACGGCATCTTGCAAGTTCGTTTTTCTAAAGCACGCACCTCTCTCAAGGAGCATTCCCCATGAACAAGCGACTTCAGTTCTATATCGACGGCAAGTGGGTCGATCCCGTTTCGCCGAAGACGCTCGACGTCATCAACCCGGCGACCGAAGAGCCGATCGGGCAGATCAGCCTGGGATCGAAAGCCGACGTCGATAAGGCCGTGAAAGCCGCGCGCCGCGCGTTCGAGACGTTCTCGCAGACGACGAAGGAAGAGCGTCTGGCGCTGCTTACCAAGGTGCTTGAAGTTTATCAGCGCCGTTACGGTGAGTTCGTTGAGACGATCTCGCTGGAGATGGGCGCGCCGGTGTGGCTGTCGAAGGCGGCGCAGGCGGCGACGGGCGTCGCGCATTTGAATCAGACGATCAAGATCCTGAAAGACTTCGAGTTCACGAAGACCCAGGGGACGACCGGCATCGTCTACGAACCCGTCGGCGTCGTCGGCATGATCACGCCGTGGAATTGGCCGGTGAACCAGATCATGTGCAAGGCGGCGCCCGCGTTGGCGGCCGGCTGCACGATGGTGTTGAAGCCGTCGGAAATCGCACCGCTGAACGCGATGCTGATCGCCGATGTGTTCCATGAAGCCGGCGTTCCGGCGGGCGTGTTCAACCTCGTCAACGGCGACGGACCGTCGGTCGGCGAGGCGATGTCGTCTCACCCCGGCATCGACATGATGTCGTTCACGGGCTCGACGCGCGCGGGCGTGGCGGTGGCGAAAGCCGCCGCGGATACGGTCAAGCGCGTCACGCAAGAGCTCGGCGGGAAATCGGCGAACATCATCCTCGAAGACGCCGACATGAAGAAGGCGGTCTCGGGCGGCGTGATGGGTTGCTTCGGCAACTCCGGCCAGTCGTGCAACGCGCCGACGCGCATGTTCGTGCCGCGCAAGAAGCAGGACGAAGCCATCGCGATCGCCAAGGCGACGGCGGAATCGGTGAAGGTCGCCGATCCGTTCTCGGAAGGCATGGTGATGGGCCCCGTCGTCAGCGAGGCGCAGTACAACAAGATCCAAGGCCTCATCAAAAAGGGAATCGATGAAGGCGCGACGCTGGTCACCGGTGGCCTCGGCCGTCCGGAAGGTCTGAACCGCGGCTACTTCGTGCGTCCGACGGTGTTCGCAAACGTGACGAACGATATGACGATCGCGCGCGAAGAGATCTTCGGGCCGGTGCTCTCGATCCTGCCGTACGACACGGAAGAAGAGGCGATCAAGCAAGCGAACGACACGCCCTACGGCCTTTCGGGCTATGTCCAGTCGGGCAGCGTCGAACATGCACGCAAGGTTGCGTCGAAGCTGCGCACCGGCAACGTTCACTTGAACGGCGCCGGCCCCGACTTCAACGCTCCGTTCGGCGGCTACAAGATGTCGGGCACGGGCCGCGAATGGGGCGAGCACGGCTTCAAGGAATTCCTCGAAGTGAAGGCCGTGCTGGGTTACCAGGCGGCGTAAGCTTCGCACTACAGAGAGTTTGAAGAGGCTGCTTCGGCGGCCTCTTTTTTTTGTGCGCTGCAACAGCAGGCGAGGCGTTCGAGCGGGCTTGAGTGACGGAGGCCTATGGATTGCCGAGAGTTCAGAAGACTCGACCCTAAGTGCGTTCCTGCACGCTGGCCCGCAGTTGCAAGATGGCGAGGGTCGCAGGTGGCGAGGGTGACGGTGCGTCCCCAGGTGGAAATGCTGTTGTCGCCGGAGGTTCGCGGTGGAGTCGTTGTTTATTGCGCTTGCCAGTGCCAGCCTCTTTGTCACTTGGGTCTCTTCCACGCACCTCGTTGCCCTGGAAGGGACCTGTCGGGGCGGCGAGCAGTATGCGGCGATTGCGACGCAGAACGCGGCGACCTTTCAGAGAGCATCACTGGCGCCGTTCGGCCGGCCGGAGCAGGGCTGGGGGATCTACGAGGCACAGGTCGCGGCGACTGTCGGAACCAAGTGCGCGAGTGACTCGAAGCGTTTTGCGGCAGACCTCGCCCGGTGGCAGGCGCGAAATCGCCTGCGGGTGTCCGGCGCAGTGGACGCCGTGACGCTCGGCGCGATGAAGCAGCGCTGGCAGAGCGCGCGTCCGTTCATCAAAAGCTTCGCCAACGGGTCGTGTCCGGCTGCGGCGGAGGATCATGCGCTCGCTATGATTGGGCACCGGGAGGGGTGGCTCGGAAAGCCGGGTAAGCTGGACGCGCGGGCGCTCGATGCGCTGCGGCGCATGGTTGCGGCGGCGCGCGCGGCCGATCCGCGCATCAAGGCCGATCCGCAGATGCTGACGATCGTCTCGGCATTCCGCTCGCCCGCCTACGATGCCGCGAAGTGCGCGGCCGGCGCGAACTGCAACGGCATCGCCAAGGCGCGCTGCTCGGCGCATCGCACGGGCACGGCGGTCGATCTTTATGTGGGCGCCGCGCCCGGGCATTCGCCGGTCGACACCGCTGACGACAACCGGCTGTATCAATCGCGCACGCCGGCGTACCGCTGGCTCGTCAATAATGCCGCGCGTTTCGGGTTCGTGAACTATGTGTTCGAGCCCTGGCACTGGGAGTGGGTCGGTCATTCGCCGCAACGCGCGGAACTTGAGACCAAGTAGGCGAGATCGCCTTCGAGTTGATGGAGCCTCTCGGCCTTGAGAAGCGCGTGCGCTTGGGTCGGGAGGTTCTACTCGGTTGCCGCGGCGAGGCGCGCGTCCGCGTTCGCGCGCATGCGCTGTTCCTTTTCGTGATGGCCTTCGGCCATGACGACGCGCTCGCGCAGCTTGCGCGCGAAGTCGAGGGCTTCGGTGAGACCGGTCGTTTCGATCTCGGCGCGTTCGTAGGTGATGCGGCGTGCACCCTTGATCGCGGCGAGCGCCGCTGTTGATGCCGCGTCGAGGCACACATACTTGTCGCGCCCTGGGGCGGGACCGACGGTTGCTATGCTTTGACCATCGGCGAGAATGCTGACGGAGGACTTGCCGCGCGGCGCGCCACGAACGCAGACCTCGCCGTCCGGGTGTTTGTCGCTGAACGCGACGAGTAGGAACGCATCGTCGCCGTAGATGCGCCCGGTATGCGGCTGGAGGTGACAGACCCGCGTTTCCACGAAGCAGTCGACCGCCCAAGCGAACGCCCCGCCCTTGGGCGTGACGCGCGCGGCGTGAATGAAGTGGCTTACGACTCGGAACGGCTTGCCGCGCCGCGCCATCCATTCATAGGTGTAGTCATAGAGGCACGAGAGCCGCCCCATCGTCACGTAGTTCGTTGCTGTCCAGCGTTCACCGGTATAACCCGAGACTCTTTGCCATACGTAATAGAGTTCCGCCGGCGCGATCGCGTTCTCGGCCTGGAAGTAGCCGGTCTTGGTCACGACAGGCTTACCGCCTTCGGTGGTCTTCTTGACCTCGACGGTGTCGACCTTGGGCCACGGACGCCCCGGGCAATCAAGCGCGTCTGCTGCCGCGTTCGCCGGCGCGCACAGAGTGACCGATAGCGCGAGCGCCGCAATCCACCGCATCTTCCGTCCCCAAGGTGCCGCGCCATGTAAACACGCGCGCCCTATCCGTTCAAATATGCGACCGCGACGCCGTAGCGGCAACCTATCGCCAAGCGTCGTCTTCGCGGGCGCAACACGCGGAGGTCCCTGGAAGAGGGGGCGCCCGTCCGCTACATACGGTGGACGCTATTCACAGGAGTTGAAGACATGGGCGACGCATTCATCATCGACGCGGTGCGCACACCGCGCGGCATTGGCAAAGTGGGCAAGGGTGCGCTTGCCGAGATTCATCCGCAGCAGCTCGCGGCGACGGTTCTGAAAGCTATCGCGAAGCGCAACGATCTCAACACCGCCGAGGTCGACGACATCATTTGGGGCACGTCGACCCAGCGCGGTAAGCAGGCGATGGATATGGGCCGCATGGCGGCGCTTGACGCCGGTTATTCGGTGAAGGCCAGCGGCATGACGCTCGATCGCTTCTGCGGGTCGGGCATCACCAGCGTGAACATAGCCGCCGCTTCGATCATGACGGGCATGGAAGACGTCGTCATCGCGGGGGGCACGGAGATGATGTCCTATACCGCGTCGCTGGCCGATCCGAATTCGCCGCCGACGCTGATGGATGCGGGCAACATGCGCCTGCGCGCGCGTCATCCGCAGACGCATCAGGGCATCTGCGCCGATGCGATCGCGACACTGGAAAATATCCCGCGCCAGGCGCTGGATGAATTGGCGCTGGTCAGTCAGCAGCGCGCCGACGCCGCAATCAAAGGCGGGCATTTCAAGAAGAGCGTCGTGCCGGTCTATAAAGAAGACGGCACGCTGGCGCTCGACCACGAAGAATTTCCGCGGCCACAGACGACACTGGAAGGCTTGTCCTCGCTGAAGCCGGCGTTCGAGGCGATGGCCGAGTTTCCGTTCGACAAGGCGGGCACGACGTTGGCCGGACTCATCCGCCAAGTCTATCCCGATCTCAAGATGAAGCACGTGCATCACGCCGGAAACTCGTCGGGCGTCGTTGATGGCGCGGCCGCGCTGTTGCTGACGTCGGGCGCGTACGCCAAGAAGCACGGGCTTAAGCCGCGCGCGCGCGTCGTTGCGATGGCGAACATGGGCGACAGCCCGACGCTGATGCTCAACGCTCCGGTGCCAGCGGCGCAGAAGGTTCTGGCGAAGGCCGGACTGACGATCGACGACATCGACCTCTTCGAGATCAACGAAGCGTTCGCCGTGGTCGCGGAGAAATTCATCCGCGATCTTAAGCTCGACCGTGCGAAGGTGAACGTAAACGGCGGCGCTATGGCGTTGGGTCACCCGATCGGCGCGACGGGCTCGATCCTCATCGGGACAATCCTTGACGAACTGGAGCGCCGCAATCTCAAGCGCGGCCTGGTCACCATGTGCGCCGCGGGCGGCATGGCGCCCGCGATTATTATCGAGCGCGTCTGAGGCTGTCCTGGGCCTGAGGCCGTGATAAAAGCTGAAGGGCGCGAATCTGGATTCGTGCCCTTTTTTATTTCGAGGTGACGTTGCAGCCAGTTCCCGATTTCCGCGAGCTGTTCTTGGCGACGCCGGGACTCTATCTGGTCTTATCACCGGCCTTCGACATCGTGGCCGTGAACGATGCCTATTGCCGCGCCACGATGACCACGCGTGAGGCGATCGTCGGGCGGAATTTGTTCGAGGTCTTTCCCGACAATCCCGACGACGCAGACGCGACGGGCGTGAGCAACCTGCGCGCGTCGCTGCAAAGGGTCGCGCAGCTTAAGCGCCCCGACAAGATGGCGATCCAGAAATACGATATCCGGCGGCCCGACGATCAAGGTGGCGGCTTTGAGGAGCGGCACTGGAGTCCGCTGAACCTCCCCGTGCTCAACGCGCGGAACGAACTGCGGTGGATCATCCACCGCGTCGAAGATGTGACGGATATCGTGCGGCTGACCGCGGCTGACGAACAGCAGCGGGCGCACGTGCGCGAAATGGCGGCGGTCATCGAGCAGCTCCGTACGGCCAATGAGACGCTCGCGCAGCAAGTCCAGGCGAACGAACGGCTGCAGGAGCAACTGCAACAAGCGGCCAAGATGAAGGCCATCGGGCAGCTGACCGGCGGCGTGGCGCACGACTTCAACAACCTGCTCACCGTTATCCTCGGCAACGCAGAGGTTCTGACCGACGAGTTGAAGGGCAACGCACGCTTGCGCGCTCTGGCCGAACTGACGCAGAGCGCGGCCGAGCGTGGCGCGGAACTCACCAACCGCATGTTGGCGTTTGCGCGTCAGCAGGCTCTGGAGCCGCAGGCGATCGACGTCAACAAGCTCATCGCCGGCATGGATGGGATGTTGCGCCGAACGCTGGGCGAGGATCAAGAAATCGAGATCGTGCGGCGCGCGGGGCTATGGCCGACAATGGTCGATCCCTCGCAACTGGAGTCGGCGCTGCTCAACCTCGCGATCAACGCGCGCGATGCCATGCCAAAAGGTGGAAAGCTCACCATCGAAACAGCGAACGCGCATGTGGACGACGAGTATGCGGCGGCGCATGATGAGGTGAAGCCTGGGCAGTACACGCTGATCAGCGTCAGCGACACCGGCCATGGCATGTCGCGCGAAACCATGGCGCGCGCCTTCGACCCGTTCTACAGCACCAAGGGTGTGGGCAAGGGTACGGGCCTTGGCCTGTCGATGGTCTACGGTTTCGTGAAGCAGTCGGGTGGGCACATCAAGCTGTACTCCGAGGTCGGCAGCGGCACGGCGGTTAAACTGTATTTGCCGCGCGCTGAGGCTGTGGCGGTTGCGGCGGCGGCGGCCTCTGCAGACGAACGCGGCGGATCCGAGATTGTGCTGCTCGCCGAAGACGATGACATGGTGCGCACGCACGTGGCGCGCATGCTGCGCGATCTCGGCTACAACGTCATCCTGGCGAGCAATGGTCCGGAAGCTCTGGGGATCGTGGAGAGCGGAGTCGCCTTCGACGTGCTGCTGACGGACGTGATCATGCCGGGCGGCATGAACGGACGGGAGCTTGCCGACGCGGCGGCGACGCGCCGGCCGGGCCTCAAGGTGCTGTTCATGTCCGGCTACACGGAAAACGCCATCGTTCATCACGGGCGGCTGGATGCGGGTGTTCAGCTTCTGCACAAGCCCTACCGCCGGCGCGAGTTGGCGTCGAAACTGCGCCGGGTGATTGATGGGACGAGTGTCGCAGCTGGGCGTGGCTGAGGCTGCAGATGGGTTCATCTACACTTTTGGTGATCGCGCCGCAAATCTTCCATGTGTTCCGCGATCGCACTGGGAACGTCGCGACGGTGACCGAGTGGGGGTGATTCAAAGCGCCGCACTTCGTGCTCGCTTATATCAAGGAGGATCGCGAGTTGCGCTTCGCTGGTCTGAAGCTCCTCTCGTATCGATCGAAATTCTGTCGGTCGCATGCAGAGTTCTATAGCACGATTCGCTCGACGGCAGCGGCGCGTGGCGTCAAGAAACTACTCGAAGTCCGCGTCTTGGCGTCGGTATTTGATACACTTCGCAAATGTCGGCCACTTCAAACACCAATAGCTCTCCGAGTTCCTCCAGCGAGTAATCGAGCTCCTTCAAGTGCGCATCGATCAGGCGCCGGTCGAGAGTCGTTTGCTCGACGGCGAAGTCGAGTTCAGTGGGCTCTCGCATCCGATATTTTTTTGCGCTGAAGATCTTCCACAACCGCTGCTCCTGCCCCGGCCCAAGCAAGTCAAGTTCGCGGGACGCCATGAGCAACGATGCCATGGATACTCGCCACTGAGGCTTGAGCTGCGCAAGCAACTTGAGGTCAATCTTGCGGCCAATCAAATAGGGCCGAAGGTCGTCGGACGGCAGCAATAACGCACTTGCGAAATCGTTGGCCTGTTTTTCCATCTCGGAAGATGGCACGCGGTGCATGACAACATGCGCGAGTTCGTGCGCAAGCGTGAACCGCATCCGATCCGCGGGCAGGAAGCGATTCAGAAGAATGCACGGTGGAAGCCCGGGCATCCGAACCGTCAAGCCGTCGACGTCAACCTTCTCCAGGTCGACGTGGGCCACGAAGATGCCAGCGCGTTCGACGTACGACGTTAAATTCAATAGTGGGCCTGCGGGAGCTGCCCACGATCTGCGAACGAGTTTAGCAATTTCGCGGCAGTCATTGCCGTATTCGCCGGGCTCGAACTGCGGCAGCGGCAGGGTCGGCTCGATGACCACAGATTGAAGCAGGCGCCGAAGGTGAAAGGCACGGATATTCGCGTGGGCTAGCACGCGGTCAACGTCGCGCTGCGCCACCGATTGACGCTTGCGCCACATGTGGTGGAAGCTTAGGGGCAGCCCCGTCGGGTGAAACTGCTCAAAGAAAAACTGGCGCGGTACGGCGAGTTGTTTCGCGCACTTGTCCAGCACGTGGTCCGACGGCACGAGCGCGTTGTTTTCGGCACGCGATAGGATCGCGGCGTCCACGCCAGCGAGTTCCGCGAGTTCCTTCTGATGAAGCCCACGAAATTGCCGCGCAATGCGCAGCATCCCGCCGTTGAATTCACTGGTCACGTTTAGTCGCCCTTGGTTTTCTTTCGCATGCCGGCGGCGCCAGGGACGCGAATGATCGTGGCCGGAGAACCCGCGGGCGAGGCAGGCATCGTAATATTTGCCGTCGCGCTAGGCGTATCGCGTTCAATCTCGTAGCTCCACAGGACCGCTTCTTGGTCGCGCGCGGCGGCAAGGATGTGCTCGATCTTAGTTCCCAGATCGTTAAGGACGTAGCCCACGTCCACCGAACACAAGTCCGGCAGGTCGCAGTCGGCAAACGGAAGGGGGATGTCCGGAGTCGTGAAGGCGAGTGCCGCCTGTGTCGGTGATGCGCGCGTGTAGCCGCGATGATCCATCTTCTTCAGGCGAACGACGACCTGGCGATTGACCATCATGCGGATGGTCTCGTGCTCATCGAGCAGGCGGACATTGCGGTCCGCAGCGTATTCGATGCGAAGCTCGTTCATTGTGTACTGGTGCATGAGCGTCGCGATGGTGCGCTTGAAGTCGATCGCCGCGCGATCGGGAAAGGCGGCGACCTTCTTCCATGCCCGGTCGTAGATTCCAGCGATGCGCGGTTCGTGCGGTTGGAGAACCTGACGAACAACGTCTTCGATTGGATACATGGTCCATGCTCCGTTGACGGGTGTCGACGATGGCACAGCGATGTGCAAATTCAAGGATAAAATTGACAAACTAATTGTTTGCCCTAGGTAATCTCTTGATTTTCCCCATCAACGAAGACCTACGGAGCCTTTTTCTGCGCGCCCATCTGCTGCGCGTAGCCGGCGGCGACCATCGCGGCCATGCGGTCGAAGAGGGCGTCGGGATCGGTGCGGCGGAGTTGGGCGATTGCGGCTTCCATGCCTTCGGCCAGGATGAGTTCGCGTTTGCCGCTGGTTACTGCTTCGACGATGCGGGCGGCAGCAACGTTGGGGTCCATGCCGGTGTCGATGGCGTTGTCGCTGACGCCTCTTGTCTTTGCGTTGGCGTCGAGGGCGTTTTTGGAGACGTTTGTTTTCACCGAACCTGGCGCGACGACCAGCACTTGAATGCCTTGGTGGGCGGTCTCTGAGCGGAGGCTGTCGTGGTAGCCGATGAGGCCGTGTTTTGCCGCGCAGTAGGCGCTGCGCAGCGGTACGCCCGCGATGCCGGCGACGCTGGAGATGGCGATGATGTGGCCGGCTTTGGCCGCCACCATTTTCGGTAGCAGCGCTTGCGTTAGCGCGATGGGCGCCATCAAGTCTACGGCGACGATGCGCTGGTAGACGTCGAAGACGGTGTCGATGGCGAGGGAGCGTTGCGAGATGCCGGCGTTGTTGACGAGACCGTAGATGGCACCTCCGTTGCGCGTAGCCCACTCCGAGGCGCGGTCGACGATCGAGGGGATGGCGGCGAAGTCCGTGGCTTCGAACGGGAGGACCAGCGACGGCGTAGCGCAACGTTTGGCGACGTCTTCGAGGGCTTCGGTGTTGCGGCCGGAGAGGATCAGCTTCGCGTCCTTCTTGGCGAGCGCTTCGGCGAGTGCGGTCCCGATGCCGGAGGAGGCGCCGGTGATCCACCAAATCTTGCCTGCGAACATGTGCGGTCTCCGTTCGAATGGGGCGCGCCGTATGGTCCATCGGCGGCTTGCGTTACCCTTTGAAGCACAAACGGCTGGGCGAGGCGACGGGTCTGCTGCCGCCTGTTTCCAAGCGGGGAAGGCGGACGTATCGTTCGCTCGGCGGCGCAGATTCCAGCGCCGACGGGGGATACGCATGACGGTTGAATTGTCTATGGTTGCCGCGCTGATCGCGCTCGGCATGTTTCAGCTGGCGCTGACGGCGATCGAGTACCGGCGGGTGCACGGCGTCAAATACGCGAACACGGCACGCGATGTGGCGTCGGAGAAGACGGATTCAAAATTGCTGGGCCGTCTGTCGCGCGCGCAGAGCAATTTGATGGAGACGGCACCTCATTTCTTCGCGCTTGCGTTGATCATTCATCTGACGGGGCTCAGCACCGACACGACGCAGCTGGCGGCGATCGCGTTCGTCGCGTTGCGGCTCATCTATCTGCCGCTATACGCGTTCGGCGTGCCGGATATTCGCGGGTTGGTGTGGACGCTGTCGTTTATCGCGCTGGGCGTGATGGCGTATGCGGTGCTGATCACCGTGCCGTGGGCTGCGGTGCACGAGCCCGTCTTGCGCCTGGTCCATTCGTTCGGGGGTTAGGCGGCGCGCAGGCGTTCGAGAGCGATTGCGGTTGCCTGCGCGGCGGCTTCGAGGCCGCGCACTTGCGCGGGCAGGGCGCGATAGGGCTTTGCCCAATATGCGCCGAGTGCGGCGATGGGCTGTTCCGGTTTGACCGGAGCCATGACGAGGCTGTTCACGAAGGTCGGCTTGTACGCGACGATGGGAATGCGCGGGTCATCATAGACATTGTCGATCACCACCGTTTGATGGTGGGTGATCGCCCAGCCGGAGATGCAGGCCTCGATCGGAAAGTCCTGACCCTTCCACAGCGGGCCAATGGCGTCTTCGTCGACATACGCCACGCGGTCGCCGCGCTTGAGCACGACCGTTGCGCCGTCGGCGCCGGACAAGGCTCGCGCCAAGCTGCGCGCGATCGCGGCGACTTCGGTTTCGTCTTTCGCGTGACCGAGCTTTGCGATCGCCGTGGCCAGAAGGGCTTCGTGATCCTGCGACAGCGCGGGGTTCGGTTGAGCGAGCATGGCCGGTGTCCTTTGAACTCGACCGAGGATGTCCGCATTGCGCTTAACTCCCCCTTAAATCCTTGCGGCGCGGCGCGTTCTGTTCTATCTTTGTTCCCAGCTATCCGCGACGCTTTGGGGCGTCCTGGGTCGGCTGTCATTTGACATCGTTGGTGGAGGCTGCCGGCTGTCGCGACCGCATCGCGATGTGTGCCCCGAATTGCGTCTGGATGCACTCGGCCGTGCGCGGCGGCTTGCCGTCACATGTGGCGGCAAGGTGATGGCTACGTGGCGGCAGTTTTGGCGGAAATCCGCCGATGTGACGGTGTGACGGATCAGATTGCGTTGTGTTTTTTCTTGCGTCGGCCGCGATACGACGCACTAGCGGTTGGGCCTTGATTGCGGCCTTACGGTTGCTGTCTCTTGAGTGCGTGTCGAATTGAATGATCTCAAAGAGGGTGGGCAAAGGTGATGGGACCAGGAGTCATTCTTCGTTTTGCGCTTGTTTTGACGGCTGCGGCGTTTGCCGGCGTTGCGGTTGCGGCCGAGGAGCCGGCCAAGCCGGCCAACTGCGCTTTCATGGAGCTCAACGGCTTCGCCTTCGTCGACGAGCACACCGCCGTTCTGGAGTATGGCCACCGGACTGGTGCACCGGCGCCGCTCAAGCTTTGGTTTAAGGTGACCTTCGGCAACAGTTGTCCGCGCTTGAAGCGGGCGCATTTCGTGAAGATCAACGGTGGGGGCTGCCCGAAGCTCGGCGACGTTCTCAAGTTCAGCCGCACGCCGTTTTCGGACGACGACCACGACAACGACAGCTGCCGGATCGCGACGGCGGAAGAAATTCCCGTGGGCAGCAAGGTGTTGCCGACGCCGGCGCCGAACTGAAATCTAGCTGTTGGGCTTTGACTGCGTCGCGCGTTGGGCTTCTTCGGCGGCGCGGAAGAGGGCGGCGCTTTTGTAGACGGTTTCCATGAACTCGGCGTCGGGGTCGCTGTCGGCGACGACGCCGCCTCCCGCTTGGACGTACATCGTGCCGTCCTTCACGATCGCGGTGCGGAGCGCGATGCAGGTGTCCATCGAGCCGTTGGCGGAGAAGTAGCCGACGGCGCCGCCGTAGACGCCGCGCTTTTCCTTTTCCAGCTCGTCGATAATTTCGAGGGCGCGGATCTTTGGCGCGCCGCTGGTGGTGCCGTTCGGGAAGCCTGCGATCAACGCGTCGAGTGCGTCTTTGTCGGCGCGGATGCGGCCTTCGACGTTCGAGACGATGTGTTGGACGTGGCTGTATTTCTCGATGACGAATTGCTCCGTCACTTTGACGGTGCCGATCTGGGCGACGCGGCCGACGTCGTTGCGACCGAGGTCGAGGAGCATGAGGTGTTCGGCGCGCTCCTTCGGATCGGCGAGCAGGCGGTTCGCGAGTTCGGCGTCCTCGGCCGGCGTCGTGCCGCGGCGGATGGTCCCGGCGATCGGGCGGATGGTGACGACGCCGTCGCGCAAGCGCACGAGGATCTCCGGGCTTGAGCCTACGGCGGCGTAACCGGGGTAATTCAAGAAGAAGAGGAAGGGCGACGGGTTCAGGCGGCGCAGCGTGCGGTAGAGCTGAAACGGCGGCAGCTTGAACGGGCGGCGGAAGCGTTGGCTGGGCACGACCTGGAAGATGTCGCCGGCGGCGATGTAGTCCTTCGCGCGGCGGACGATGTCCAGGTACTCGTCGCGCGTTGTGTTCGAGACGGGCGGGTCGAGGTCGAGCGGTTCGTTCGAGAGCGCTTCGTCGGGGATGCGGTTGCGGGCGAAGTCGACGGCCACGGCGGACAGGCGCTCTTCGGCTTGGTCATAGGCGGCGCGTGCGGTGACGCCGCTTGCCGGGAACACCGGTGTCGCGACGGTGACGTCGGCTTTCACGGCGTCGAAGATCGCGACGACTGTCGGACGCACGAGGACGGCATCGGGCAGGCCCAAGGGATCCCGATTCGGCTGTGGCAGGCGCTCCATCAGGCGCACCATGTCGTGGCCCAGATAGCCGAATAGGCCGGAGGCCATCGGCGGGAGCGGGGCCGGGATCTCCATCCGCGTGCGGGCGAGAAGATCGCGCAGCGAGTCCAGCGGCGGCTTTGTTTCCGGCGCGAAGGCGTCGGGCGTTTGGTCGGCGCGGGTGTTGAGTTCGGCTTGGCCGCCGCGGCAGCGCCAGATGAGGTCGGGCTTCAGGCCGATGATGGAATAGCGTCCCCGGATCTCGCCGCCTTGGACGCTTTCGAGCAGGAACGAGTAGGGGTCGTTCAGGCCGAGCTTCAGCCATGCCGAGACAGGCGTGTCGAGGTCGGCCACGAGCGAGCGGGCGACGATCTGCGGCTTGCCTGCCTCGTATGCCGGGCGAAACTCTTCGAACGAAGGAACGTGCGCGTTCATTCGCCGGTGTGGAACGCCTGGAAGCGCGTTTCGTCGACAGTGACGCCCGCTTCTTCGCGCGCGCTGGTTGCTAGAATTTGCGCGAGGTCGCCGGCGAACGCTTCGCGCAGCCGGTCGGCGTACATCTTGCGCGCCGGCGACTCCGGCGGTTCGGGAACGTACTGCACCTCGGCGATGCGCGCGACGACGACGCTCTTGCCGTCGGCTACGGGGCCGTCGAAGACGTCGCCGACCTTGCCTTCGTGCGCGGCGGTGACCGTTTCGTCCGCGAAGTCCTTGTTCTGCCCGTAGCGCGGGAAGGGCTCGCTCTTGATCGGCGCGAGGTCGAGCGGGGCGGCTATGGCGGCCAGGGTTTGGCCGGCCTTGGCCTTCTTCACGAGATCGTCGGCGATCGTTTTGATGCGCTTGTCGAGTTCGGCGGCGCGCCAGTCGCTGAGGATCTCGGTGCGAACTTGTTCGAACGGCTTCTTCGAGGCGGGCGTGATCGTGTCGACGCGGAAGTCGTAGTAGCTGCCCTCGGTGCCTTCGGTGAGTTCGGAATCAATCCCGGTTTCCGACGCGAAGACGCGACCGAGGAACTCGCCGGCGGGAAGATTCTCGACCGGTTTGCCGGTGGCGTCGTTGCCGCGGGAGTCGATCGTGACCTTGGTGAGGAAGAGCTTGTGCTTGGTTGCGGCTTCTTCGAGCGTGCTGCCGCCGCCCCGCGTGTCCTCGAAGTCGTTGGTGAGTTCGAAGAGTTTGTCGCGGGCACGCTCGGCGACGAAGCGTTCGCGAATCTCCGAGCGCACTTCGTCGAGCGTCTTGAGCGAGCCCGGCGTCGCCGAGAGGGCGCGGATGATGACCCAGCCGAACGGGCCTTTCAGCGGCTTGCTGGGGGTGTTGAGCGAGATCGTGAAGGCGTCCGCGGGGATTGTCGTGTCGCTCTTGCTGACCTCGCCGAGCTTGATGTCTTCGGGCTTGTAGCCTTCGGCCTTTGCCACGTCTTCGAACGATGTGCCGGAGTCGAGTTTGGCCTTGCCGGCGTTGGCGGCGGCTTCGGTCTTGAAGCGGATCTGTTCCAGGACGCGTTTTTCCGGCACCTCGTAGGCGCGCTTGTTCAGATCGTAGACGCGCTTGATGTCCTCGTCGGACACCACGATCTGCGAGGCGACATCGGCGGGGCGTGCCTGGACGATCGTCACGACGCGGTATTCGGGGACAGAGTAACGTTGGGCCGCATGGGTTTCGTAGAACTTGCGCAGCGTGGCGTCGTCAGGGTCCTTGATCTCGCCCGCTTGGCTGGGGTCGATCTTGATGTATTCGATGACGCGGCGCTCAAGCCTGTAACGATTGAGCGCGGCTTCCAAGCCGGCGGGCATGGCGACGCCGCCCAGCATGGTACGGATCAATTGCTCGCGCAGCATGTCGCCGCGAATGATGTCCAGAAATTCTTCCTGGGTGAGTTGCGCGGTCTGCAGAATCTGCTGAAGGGCGCCGAAGTTGATGTTGCCTTGCGGGTCCGACAGGCCGCGGATCGACTTGATTCCCTCGATCAGTTGGCTTTCCGAGATGCTGAGCCCGGCGGCTTTGGCTCGGTCGATGAGCGCCAGGCGCGTCAGCATGCGGTCGAGCGCTTCGCGATCGAGGTTCAGGGCCTTGGCCTGCTGGGTCGAGAGCTGGCTGTTCGACTCACGCGACATCTGTGTGAGGAAGCGGCTGAACTCGCGCTGGAACTGGTCGGGCGTGATCTCCTGGTCGCCGACCCTGGCGATGGAGGGCGTCGTCGTCAGGTTCATCATGTCCTGGACGCCCCAGATGCCGAAGCTGCCGACGAGCACGATGATCAGGACTGCCGCCAGCCATCCCTTGGAGGCGTTACGAAGAGTTTCAAGCATGAGTCGTTATTACCGAGCGCTCGTGGGGTTCTAGGACTGCCGCTTCGCCGCAACGCAGCGTAGGCGTCCGAAGCGGGCGGATATTAGGGGGCGCACTTTGGGGGGGCAAGGCCAGCGTACTTGACCTGTGCGGGGCGGCGGGGCTTTCGTGCGGGCCCCGCGTCAAATTGCACTGCACCGGATGGACATCGTGACGACACCTCAGCTCATCGCCGGGAACTGGAAGATGAATGGCCTGCTCGCCGGCCGCGACGAGGTTATTGCGCTCGCCGCCGGTTTGAGGGGACGGACGCCGTTGCCGGAGGTTCTCGTGTGCCCGCCGGCGACCCTGTTGCATGCACTGACGGGCACGGTCGCGGGCAGCCCGATCAAGCTCGGCGGACAAACCTGCCATACCGCCGCGCAGGGTGCGCATACGGGCGACCTCAGCGCCGAGATGCTGAAGGACGCCGGCGCCTCGTATGTCATCGTCGGACATTCGGAACGGCGGACGGATCATCACGAGACGAATGCGCTGGTCGCGGCGCAAGCGCGCGCGGCATGGCGTGCGGGACTGTCGGCGATCATCTGCATCGGCGAGAGCGAAGCACAACGCAGCGCCGGGCAGATGGAGACGGTTCTCGCAGAGCAGATCGCGAACAGCGTGCCCACCGAGACGACAGGCGCGAATGCCGCTGTTGCATATGAACCCATTTGGGCGATCGGGACGGGGAAAACCGCGTCGCTTGCCGATATCGAAGGCGCGCATGCCTTTATTCGAGCGCGGATCGAAGCGTTGTTGGGACCGACAGGGCGCTCCGTACGGCTGCTTTACGGCGGTTCGGTGAAGCCGTCGAATGCTAAGGAAATCTTAAACACGAAAGGTGTCGACGGCGTATTGGTCGGCGGCGCCAGTCTGAAAGCGGCGGATTTTCTAGGCATCGTCGAGGGTGCGCGCCTCTAGGAGAGAGCTGGGGCCTAAGTGTTAGTAAACTGTTGCGCGGTAGGCTTGCGCCATGGCGGTCGCGGCAGCACTCCAGACAAACAAGCTTTCGTTCGAGCGGGTCGATACACTGGTCTTCGATCCCGTGCCGGCGAACCGCGCGACGTCGCGCACCGCGCTGAGCATGCTCGGCTTTCAGAATATGACGGCGACGTCGGTGTTCAACGAAGCCTCGCTAGCATTCGGCGAGCGCATGTTCGACCTCTTCATCGCGGACATGACCCAAGACCCCGCCGCAACGTGCGGCCTGGTGAAATCGCTCCGCGATGGCAGCGTCGGACGCAATCCGTTTCTGCACATCGTGCTGATGACCTGGAAGCTTGAAGGCGATCTGGTTGAACGCGCATTGAACTGCGGCGCGGACGATTTAATCACGCGCCCGTTCTCGGTCGATTTTCTGGGCGCCAGACTTCGCACGCATGCGGAGGCGCGTAAGCCGTTCGTCATCACCAGCGATTACATCGGCCCCGACCGGCGCAAGGCGCGGCCGAACCAGCAGGTGGCGACGCTGTTCGACGTGCCGAATTTGCTGCTGGCGAAGGCTCAGGACCCGCATTGGCCCGAGCAAGCTGCCAAGGCGGCGAACGAGGCGATCAAGGACGCGCGGGTCAAGATCAACGTCGAGCGCGTGGGGCGCAGCGCGTTCCAGCTTGCGTTTCTCGTGCAGAGCCTGAAGGACTCCTTCAAGGCGGTGGCGCCGCTCGACGGCGATTTGGCGAGGCTTGAGGAGGTCTCGAAGGATCTCGGCAAGCGGGTCGAGGGCAGCGCGATTGAAGTCGACGCCCTGAAACTCATCTCGACGTTGCGCGGCGATATCGCCGGCGCGCAGAGCGGCGAGAACGTCGCGACGCATTTCGATCAGATGGAAGAGACGTGCGCCACGCTGTTGGAGAAGGTCAACCCGGGCCGTCAGCGCGAGGACCTGCTCCAAGAAGTGACGACGGCCTATGTCAACGCCAAGGCGCGGCGCAAGGCCTAGAAGATCGCGTAGCCGCCGTCGATGACGAACGTGTCGCCCGTGTGATAGGCGGACGCGTCGCTTGCCAGATAAACCGCAATGCCTCCGAAGTCTGCCGGTTGCCCCCAACGTTTGGCGGGCACGCGCGGGATGACCTTCTCGGCGAAGGCGGTTGAGGCTTGGGCGCCCGCCGTCATGTCGGTTGCGATCCAGCCCGGCAAGATCGAGTTGGCGCGAATGCCGTCGCGTGCGAACTCGACGGCGATGGAGCGCATCATCGAGATCACTGCGCCTTTGGTCGCCGCGTAGTGCTGATTGCGCGCGGCGCCTTCGATGGCGGCGAGGCTGGCAATGCCGATCAGCGAGCCGCCGGGGTCGCCCTTCGATGCGCGGTCGCGCATGTGGCGGGCAGCTTCGCGCAGGGTGAAGAAGACGCCGTCCTCGTTGACGGCGAGGACCTGGCGGTATTGCTCGGCGGTGATGTCGAGAAATGAGCGCGCGGGACGGCCGATGCCGGCATTGGCGATGACGGTGTCGATGCGGCCCATGTGCGCGACCGTCACCTTCATGGCTTCGGTGATTTCGGCTTCACTGCTGACGTCGACCTTCTGCACGAAGACCTTGCCGCCGTGGGCCCGCAATGCGGTTTCGGCCGCCTTGTTCTTGGCCTCGTTCGTGCCCCAGATCGCGACGCCTGCGCCGGCCAGCGCCAGGGCTTCCGCCATGCCGAGACCGATGCCGCCGTTGCCCCCCGTGATGAGCGCGACTTTGCCGGTAAGGTCGAAGGGTTTGTAGGTCATGGGAATCTCGCCTTGGTTGTGTGTTGCAAGATCGGGGCGCCGCCTGCGGGCGGCGGGAACGAGGTGTTCCGAAAACGATAGGGCCCGCGGTGTGATCGGGGTTCCATGATGTGTGACCAGTGTACGGACGGCGCTCTTGCGCGCGGCGCGCGGCTCGCGCATTTTACGGCCCGAACGGAGGCTTCGGAGTCGATTTCGCTCTTAGCGCCGTTCGCGATTTTCAAGCTCACACTCTTCGTCTCCTCAACGACGGATGTTCATATGCGGTTCGCGTTTCCGCTCCGCGCGGCGCTTGTTGGTCTGTCGATCGCGGCACTGGCGGGATGCGCCATCGACAAGGGACGCCAGGGGCAGCCCGGCGCTTACAAGGTCGGCACTCCCTACCAGATCGCCGGCGTTTGGTACTACCCGAAGGAAGACCCTTTCTACGATGAAACGGGCGTCGCCTCTTGGTATGGGTCGGACTTCCACGGCAAAGCGACCGCCAATGGCGAACGCTATGACATGGAGACGCTGACTGCGGCGCACCGGACCTTACCGATGCCCTCGATCGTGCGGGTGACGAATTTGGAGAACGGGCGGTCGATCCGTGTGCGCGTGAACGACCGCGGGCCGTATGCGCGCGGCCGGATTATCGACCTGTCCAAGCGCTCCGCGACGTTGCTGGGATTCCAGGACCGGGGTACGGCGCGCGTGCGCGTTCAGTTCGAGGGCAGGGCTGAAGTCGGGGCTGCGGCGCCGCAAAGCGATAGCGATATGGCTTCGGCGCGGCCGGCGGATGTGCGGGCGGCCCCTGTTGCCGGCGTGGCGAGCAGTTCACTAGCGCCGCCGCCGGGCGCGACCGCAGCGCCGCCGCGTGAGACCGCGCCGCCCGTGCGCGTTGCGCAGGCGGCCTCCACGGCGCAGGCCGACGGCAGTATCGAGCCGGACGGTGTGGTGACGACCGTGCCGGTGCCGTCCACGACTCGGCTGTGGGTGCAGGTCGGCGCGTTTTTGGCGCGCGGGAATGCCGATCGGCTCGCCGAACGGTTGCTCTATGTCGGGCCTGCGCAAGTGTCGCAAACCGGTGTCAACGGGAAGCCGCTTTACCGCGTGCGCTTCGGACCGTTCACAACCGTGGAGCAAGCAGATTCCATGTTGGACAAGGTGATCGGCAAGGGCCAAAACGGGGCACAGATCGTCGTCGACTAAGGAATGCTCATGCGCTTCGTTTCGTTCTTCATCGGCGTGTTGCTGTTTGCCGTCTCGCCTGTGCTTGCTCAGCCTGAGGGAGATCCGACGACCGAGATCCAGACCAACGCGCAGTTCGCGTTGATGATGGACTATGAGACCGGGGCTGTTCTGTTCTCGAAGGACGGCGATCAACCGATGGCGCCGGCGTCGATGGCGAAGCTGATGACGGTCGCCATCCTGTTCGAGAAGCTGAAGCACGGCGAATTGAAGCTCGACGACACGTTTACGGTGAGCGAGCAGGCGTGGCGCTTGTCGGTGGCGGGCAAGAACGAATCGTCGAAGATGTTCGTCAGCATCGGCTCGCAGATCAGAGTCGAAGACCTGCTGCAGGGCATTATCGTGCAGTCCGGCAACGACGCCTGCACTGTGGTGGCGGAGCATTTCTCGGGCAACGAGGAAGCGTTCTCGGACCTCATGAACGCCGAGGCGAAGAAGATCGGGCTCAAGAACTCGGTGTTCAAGAACGCCAGCGGTCTGCCGCATCCGGACATGACGGTCACGGCGCACGATCTTGCGTTGTTGGCGCAGTACATCATTCGCGAGTTTCCCGACCTCTATCGCTTCTTCGGCGAGAAGGAATTCACCTGGAACGGAATCAAGCAGGCCAACCGCAATTTGCTTCTGGGCGTTTATCCGGGCGCCGATGGCTTGAAGACCGGACATACGCAGGCCTCCGGTTACGGCATGGTGGCGTCGGCGGAGCAAGATGGCCGGCGGCTGATCTTGGTCGTGAACGGATTGAAGAGCGAGGCTGAGCGCGCAGCCGAGACGAAGCGGCTGTTCGATTTGGCGTTTCGCGAGTTTCGCACTTATGCGCTGCTGAAGGCCGGCGAAGTGGTCGGCGAGGCGGAAGTGTGGGCTGGCGAGGTTCGCGGCGTTCCGCTTGCGGTACGACAGCCGGTGAAACTCCTCATGCGTCGTGCGTCGCGCGATGGACTGAAGGTGAAGCTGGATTACTTGGAGCCGGTGATCCCTCCGATCGCGCGCGGGCAGGAGTTGGGTAAGCTCACGATCACCGCGCCAGGCGTGCCAGATGTCGTTGTGCCGGTCTATGCCGGGGCCGACGTCGAAGCGGGCGGCCTGATGACTCAGATCAAAGTTGGGCTCAAAGAAATGCTGTCGAGCAAGCCGGAACCGGTTCCGGCCAGCGCGGACGTTCCGCTTCCCGAGAGCCAGCCCGCTGACGCGCCGGCGCAATGAGCCGCGGGCGGTTCATCACTTTCGAAGGCGGCGAGGGTACCGGCAAGTCGACGCAAGTGCGCCTGCTGACAAGCTATCTCAACCAGTCGGGCATCGACGTCGTGCAAACGCGCGAGCCTGGCGGATCGCCGTCGGCTGAAGATATTAGACCGTTGCTGGTCACGGGTGCGGCCGACCGCTGGTCGCCGATGGCGGAGACGCTGCTGTTCAACGCGGCGCGCGTGGAGCATTGGCGGCAGGTGATCGACCCGGCGCTGGCGCGCGGTGCGCATGTCGTGTGCGACCGGTTCTCGGATTCGACGATGGCTTATCAGGCGTATGCGGGCGGGCTTGATCCGAAGGTCATCGCCGAGTTGCATCGTATTGCGCTTGCCGGCGTCGAGCCCGATCTGACGTTCGTTCTCGACATCGCGGTTGAAGACGGCCTGGGGCGGGCGGCTACGCGGCGCGATAGCGAAACCCGCTTTGAGCGCAAAGGTCGCGAGTTTCACGAGCGTTTGCGGCAAGGGTTTCTCGATATCGCGCAACGTGCGCCCAAGCGGTGCTTGGTGATTGATGCCGGTCTGCCGATAGAGCGCGTGCATTCGGCCGTGCTTGACGGGCTCAAGTCGCGTTTGGGGCTCGCCTGATGGCGCCGCGCGCGCGGGCAGCCGATGTCGAGCCGGTGCCGGAGAGCGATCGCGCCGGTGAATTGCCGCATCCGCGTGAGCGTCAGGAACTCTTCGGACATGGCGCCGCCGCGCAGACATTGGCGGGAGCGGCACGGTCAGGCCGGCTTCATCACGCCTGGATCATCGCGGGGCCCAAGGGCGTAGGTAAGGCGACACTTGCGTGGCGGTTTACGCGCGCGCTGCTGGCGCACGGGCCGGCTGCGTGTCCGGATGATTTGGCCGTGCCGCCCGATCACACCGTCAGTCGGCTCATCTCGGCGCTGACGCATCCCGACGTCTTGTTGATCCGGCGGCCGTGGGATCCGGAGCGCAAGCGCGTGCGCACTGTCGTTGTCGTCGACGAGGTGCGGCGGCTGCGGTCGTTTTTTTCGCAGCACGCGTCGTCGAACGGCGGATATCGGATCGCGATCGTCGATTCCGCCGACGACATGAACATCCAGGCGCAGAACTCGCTGCTGAAAATTCTGGAAGAGCCGCCGGCGCGTGGGTTGTTGCTGCTTATTTCGCAGGTGCCGGGCGCGCTGCTGCCTACCACGCGGTCGCGTTGCCGGCTTCTGACGCTGCGTCCGCTGGAGCCTGAGCCGATGCGCGAGGCGATGGCGGTTTTGGCGCCGAATGTCGAAGGGGGACAGCGTGAATTGCTGGCCGCGCTGGCGAACGGGGCGCCGGGACGGGCGGCGGAGCTGGCGGAGACGGATGCGCTGGCGCTCTATCGCGAGATCGGGGATTTGCTGCAGGGGCTGCCGCGGCTGAACGGGGCCAAGCTGTTTGCGATGGCCGAGCGGGTGGCGCGGGCGCAGCCGGAGCGCGGGATTTTTCAATTTGTCGCGCTTCTGTCGCAGATCGAGGAGCGGTTGATACGCGGCGCTTACACTGCGCAGCCGCCGGTGCCGGGCGAGGAGGCGCTGCTGCGTCATCTGCGCGCAGCGGTACCGTTGGACCGGTGGTCCGACCTGCGGGACGAGCTGAGAGAGAAGGCTGCGCAGGCTGAGGAGCTGAACCTGGATAAGAAACAGCTCATCCTCAATACCTTCTTTGCCATCGAGGCGGCGGCGCGTCGTTAATTGCGTCGGCGCAGGTTGATCCGCGACGACCGGCCGACATATTGAAGCCTCACAGCATTGCGGTTCCGAAGATCATGCTCGTCGACAGTCATTGCCATCTCGATTTTCCCGACTTCGGGCCGGAGCTCGACGACGTCGTCTTGCGCGCGCGGGCGGCCGGTGTGGGCACGATGCTGACGATCGGCACGAAGCTGAAAGCGTTCGAAGGCGTGCGGCGGATCGCCGAGCGCTTCGACGATGTTTGGTGTTCCGTCGGGGTGCATCCCCACGAAGCGGCGGAAGAACCAATCGAAGAAGCGTCGGCCTTGATCGCGCACGCCGCGCATCCGCGCGTTGTCGGGATCGGCGAGGCGGGGCTCGACTATTATTACGAACACAGTCCGAAGGACGATCAGATACGCAACTTTCGGGCCCACATCGCGGCGGCGCGCGAGACAGGGCTGCCGCTGATCGTGCACGCGCGCGATGCCGACGACGATCTATGCCAGATCATGCAGGAAGAGAGCGAACGCGGCGCGTTTCCCGGATTGATCCACTGCTTCTCGTCCACGGCCAAGCTTGCGCGGACGGCACTGGATCTGGGGATGATGATTTCGATCTCGGGAATCGTGACGTTCAAGAAGGCGGAGGAGTTGCGGACGATCATCGCCGACGTTCCGCTGGACCGGCTGTTGGTCGAGACGGATGCGCCATATCTGGCGCCGGTGCCGAAGCGTGGGAAGCGCAATGAGCCTGCGTTCGTGACGCATACGGCGGACGCGGTGGCGCGCATCAAAAATGTGACGTCCCAGCAACTCGCGGACGCAACAACGGACAATTTCTTCCGGCTGTTCAGCAAAGTTCGGCGGCCGGGATGAGCGGGCTGAAAGCCACGATCCTGGGCAGCGGTTCATCGGGCGGCGTGCCGCGCATCGGCGGGGCCGATGGGCGAGGGGACTGGGGCGCTTGCGATCCGAACGAGCCGCGCAATCGGCGTCGGCGGTGTTCGCTGTTGGTGGAGCGCGGAGCGACGCGGGTGCTCGTCGACACCACGCCGGATATGCGCGACCAGCTGATCGGCGCGGGGGTCGGGCGATTGGACGGCGTGTTGATCACGCATGAACACGCCGATCAGCTTCACGGTATCGACGATCTTCGCATGATCGCGCAGAACATGATGAAGCGCGTCGATGTGCATGCGGCGGAGGATACGCTCCGTGTGCTGAAGAACCGCTTCGGCTACTGCTTCAAAGGCACCGACGCGTATCCGGCGGTGCTCGAGAGTCATTTGATTCCGCGACCGTTTCGCGAGTTCTCGATCTCGGGGCAGGGCGGCAGCATTCCCGTGCTTGCGTTCGATCAAGACCACGGGACGATGATCAGTCAGGGGTTCCGTTTTGGTCCTCTCGCGTACTCGTCGGACGTTTTCGATCTCGACGATGCGGCGTTCGCGGCGCTTGAAGGTGTCGAGTGCTGGATCGTCGACGCGCTGCGCTATCGCCCACATCCGACGCATGCGCATGTCGACAAGGCGTTGGGCTGGATCCGCCGGGTGAAACCGAAGCGCGCGATCTTGACGAATCTGCATATCGACTTGGACTACCGCATGTTGCGCGATGCGTTGCCGGCCGGCGTCGAGCCCGCTTATGACGGGCTGGCGATCCACTTATGACGCGGGAACCCGCCATGTGTTTGTGCGTTAATTGCACGTCGGGATTTTGGCAGATTCCGGCAGTTTGTTGCCTTGGTTACCGGGCCGGTGTGACGGTTTTTCGGTTTGATTGTGCTCTTAATGTCTGAGATAAACTGGTGGTTGGGGATGTGTGCGGGCAATCCGTGCGCATGGTAACGAATTCGAGTGGGGGATCATCGGGCGGTCGGGCCTAAGGCCAGTAACCTGTTGGATGCAACAGGCTGGCCTTAATAGGTCGCGGCGAGTATTTCCATAAATCCGCAACCATTAGTCGGTGCTGGCCCTCCACATTGAGGGTTCGCTTGGGCTTAGGTTAAGTGTTTTATGGGAACTGGCCGCTAAGATCAGCGCGGTGCGCTTTGAGTCTATGAGGCACGCGTTGCCTCGATGAATGAGAAGGCAAGTGGTTATGAGAAGTGTAACGGTCAATAGGGGTAATCGGATGACGATCGCGCGCGTAGCCGCCGCGGCGGGTTTGATGCTTGGGGTCACCATGATGGTGGCAACGGCTTGGGCACAGCCAACGACGCAACCTTCTCCTCAACCTGCGCCGGGTGCGGAAGCACCGGCGACGCCGCCGGCGACTGATCCGGCTGCAGCTCCGGGCACCGAGCCCGCGCCTCCTGAAATTGGTCCCGACGGTTTGCCCGTCGCACCTGCGACTGATCCGGCTGCTGCGGCGCCGCCGCCTGAGGCCGTTCCGGTCGAGGAGCCCAAGGGTCCTTCCATCACGCCTGTCAAGATGTTCCTCGACGCGTCGATTGTCGTGCAGGTCGTCATGGTCCTCTTGATGGCCTGGTCGGTCGTCACCTGGGCGCTGATGTTCTCAAAGCTCGCGTTCTTCTCGGGCCTCAACGGCTCGACCAACCGCTTCCTGTCGGCGTTCCGCAGCGCAGGTTCCTTGACCGACGCGGCGAAGACGGCCGGCAAGAATCATCGCGGCAACGCCATGGCCAAGATGCTGATCGCCGCGGCCGACGAGATCGGGACCGGTAAGAAAGCTGGCCTCTCGACGCGCGTCGCTCAGCGCATGGGCATCGTCCAAAACGAAGTCGGCGAAGAACTCTCGAGCGGCATGGGCATCTTCGCCACCGTCGGTTCGATTGCCGCGTTCGTCGGTCTGTTCGGCACCGTCTGGGGCATCATGAACTCGTTCATCGGCATCGCCGAAACGCAGACGACCAATCTTGCGGTCGTGGCGCCCGGTATCGCCGAAGCTCTGTTCGCCACCGGCATCGGCCTGTTCGCAGCCGTCCCGGCGGTTATCTTCTACAATATGTTCGCTCGTCGTATCGGTGCGTTCCAAACGCGCATGGATAACTTCGCGAGCGAAGTCCTGGTGCGCGTGGCTCGCGAACACGAGTAGGCAATATGGCCGGAAGCATCGGTGGCGGGTCGAAGGGCAAACGCTACGACGACAACAGTCAGATCAACGTGACGCCCTTCGTGGACGTGATGTTGGTTCTGTTGATCATCTTCATGGTTGCCGCACCTCTCGCCAGTGTGAACGTCAAGGTCGACTTGCCGCCGTCGGTGTCGAAGCCGGCGAAGGTGAAGGATCCGGTTTATGTGTCGCTGCAGCCTGGCAACAAGCTTTTCATCGGCGACATTCAGGTGAAGTACTCCGAGTTTCCGGAAAGGCTCGTTCAGGCCTCCGGCAACAACTACAACCGGCGAATCTTCATCCGTGCGGATAAGACGGTTCAGTACAAAGAAGTTATGCGGGTCATGAACATGATCCAAGACTCAGGGTTCTATCAAATTGCGCTGGTGGCCGAAGATCGTGCTTTCAGTTCTGCCACGCCTTCGGTTCCGTAGTTCAAGAGATCGGGTAATGAGCCGCCATGGATAGGCGCACGGTCTACATAACGATCATAGTCTCCGTGCTCCTGCACTTGGGGGTCCTGTACTATATTGCCATGACGTGGGGCATCGTTCCGAACGTGCTGCCGGAGCCGGAGGAGCAGGTTTTGGCCGTGGCGCCGCCACCGCCGCCGCCGCCGCCCCCACC
>Ga0163150_10000108_pt1 | contig 142196 bp, 78 predicted proteins | sample OliLakLV19P2IB_FD_148628 | JGI IMG/M metagenome (GOLD analysis project Ga0163150, IMG submission 148628) | Freshwater microbial mat bacterial communities from Lake Vanda, McMurdo Dry Valleys, Antarctica - Oligotrophic Lake LV.19.P2.IB | ecosystem: Environmental > Aquatic > Freshwater > Lake >... | reverse complement strand
GCCGAAGAGGGAGGTAATTTCCGTGCGGGTCGTTTTGTGCGGGGCGGGATCTGGTTGTTTAAGCATCAACCCCTATGCCCACAGCCCCGTCCGCAAGGCGACCCTTTTTTCCACTTCGGAGTTCGGGTTCAACGGGGCGAAGAACTAACTTCACCTTTCTTTCCACCCGCGTTTCCCTCTCTTCCCTTGTTCGCAAAGATTTCTTTAGAATCGGCGCGTTATGAAATTGATGAATTCAGGGTCGGTCATGTTGCGCAGCCTGGGAGCGCTCTTGTTCATTTGTCTGCTGGTGTCGGCGTGGGCAGCGGAACAAACGACGAACGCGCCCGCCGGCCCTGTTCGTGTGGTCGAGGTGGTTTCCACCAACACCCCTCCGCCCGCCGTCTGGCTGACGTTCGGGCTGGATCGCGTGCCGCTCCTGCAATCGCGCTATCTCGCGGACATCCCGCTTTGGCAATACCTGGCTTCGCTCATCTACATCTTTCTGGCGTTCTACATTTCCAAGTTCCTCGACCACATCATTCGTTACCGTGTGCAAAAATGGGCGGAGAAGACGTCCACGAAGATGGACGATCTGTTCGTCGAGTTGGTCCGGGGGCCGATCAAGATTGTGACCTTCGTCATCCTGCTGCACATCGGGATGAAAATTTACGCCTGGCCGGAATGGCTGGCGGTTTTCTTCTCGAAAGCGCTGAAAATCATTGTCGCCTGCTCGCTCACCTACGTGGCGCTCAAGGCCATTGATTTGTTGATGGGCATCTGGCACCAGCGAACCACCACGCCCGAGAACGAGCAGTTCAGCAAGCAGTTGCTGCCGCTGTTGCGCAAGACGTTCAAGGTTTTCGTCGTCGTTATCGCTGCGCTGGTTACGTCGCAGAACCTCGGCCTCAATGTCACGGGCCTGATCGCCTCGCTTTCCATCGGCGGTCTGGCCGTCGGCCTGGCGGCGCAGGACACCCTCGGCAATCTGTTTGGCGCGGTGGCCATTCTCACGGACAAACCGTTTCGCGTCGGCGACCGCATCCAACTGGATAAAGTCGATGGGACCGTCGAGGCCATCGGCTTCCGCAGCACTGCGGTGCGCAACTTGGACGGTCATCTGGTCAGTGTGCCGAACAAGACGATGGCCAGTGCCACCGTCACCAATGTGAGCAAACGTCCAAACATCAAGACGGTCATGAATGTCGGCATCACGTACGACACGCCGGCCGACAAAGTCGCGCGCGCGATGCAGATTCTCGAAGATGTTTTCAAGCCGCACCCGAAGACCGCCGACCTGATCATCAGCTTCAACAAGTTTGAAAGTTCCTCCCTGAACATTCTGGTCGTGCATTGGTGGAACTCGACCGACTTCAAGGAATACCTCGCCGGCATCCAGTTGTTGAATCTGGAAGTGAAGCGGCGCTTCGACGCCGAAGGCATCAACTTCGCCTTCCCGTCGCAGACGCTTTACCTCAAGCAGAACTCGGAGTGGCAGCTCAAGCCCGCGCAGGTGATTGAAAATGCCGGACGCGGGTGAGAGCGGATTTGATTTCGAACTGAATCACCGCTTGCCCTGGCGGGTGTTGCTTCGGCAAAATCATTCGCAATGTCCGACTTTTTCCAAACCGGCGCCATCGCCACGCTGCACCGCCTCGGCAAACCCGAGGTACCGCGACTGGAAGCACAGCTAAAGGAGTTCGCCGTCGAAAGGCCGATCGCCCTGGTGCTGCCGTGTCACATCAAGGAACTGGGCACCAAGGCCCTGCGCCTCATCGTGCGGGAACTGCGGCAAGTCACCTATCTCAAGCAAATCGTTGTTGGCATCGACGGTGCCAACGCGCGTCACTGGAAAAGAGCGCGCAGCATTTTTGCCCAGCTTCCCAAGGCCACGCTCCTCTGGAATGACGGCCCGCGGATTCAGAAGCTTTATCAGAAGCTGGAAGACTCCGAACTCAGCCCTGGCAAGCCCGGCAAAGGACGCAATGTCTGGACGTGCTTCGGCTACGTGCTGGCCAGCGAGCAGGCGCGCATGGTCGCCGTGCATGACTGCGACATCATTACTTACAATCGCGAATTGCTGGCGCGGCTGTGCTACCCGGTCGCGCATCCGAGTTTGGGCTTCGATTTCTGCAAGGGCTATTACGCGCGCGTCACCGACAAGCTCAATGGCCGCGTGATGCGCCTGCTCGTCACGCCCCTCCTTCGCGCGCTCCGGAGCATCGTCGGACAGCATCCGTTTCTCGTGTATATGGACACGTTTCGTTATCCGCTGGCGGGAGAATTCTCGCTCGATATCGACGTCGTTCGCCGCGTGCGCATTCCTTACGATTGGGCCTTGGAAGTGGGTTTGCTCGCCGAAGTGTTCCGCAACTCGGCGCCGCGCGCCATTTGTCAGTCCGAGTTGTGCGACAACTACAATCACAAGCACCAGGAACTCTCCACCCGTGATGCTGATAAAGGGTTGAACAAAATGGCCGTCGATATCACGAAGTCGTTCTTCCGTCGCATGGCCGCCGAAGGCATCAAACTCGATGCCGGACTCTTCGATACTTTATTGAGCAGCTACATGCGCCAGGCCGAAGATACGCTGCGCGTCTATGCCGCCGATGCTGCGATCAACGGACTCCACTATCCGCGCCACGATGAAGAAAGCGCCGTGGCCACTTTCGTCCGCAGCATCCAAATCGCCGCCCAGGCGTTTCGGGAAGACCCGCTCTGGACGCCTTTGATCGCGAACTGGAATCGCGTCCAATCTGCGCTGCCCAACTTCTTCGATGAACTGAATGACGCCGTGCGGGCGGACAATGAATAGGATGAAGACTTACCGCTGATGGGGTCTTGAGACCGAGCCTTGAACTGTCGTCCACCCCACCCGATTCCGACGCGCTCCGGGCTTTGCAACGTCCGGCAGCGCTGGCAGGTTGGCCCCGAAGTGCATTTTCACCCGTCATTTTTTCCGATCATCGGTGCGTTACTGTTCGCCAGCGGGCTCGAGTTCCGCGCGGCGGAGGCGAAAAGGCCGCCGCTCAAATGGTTCACGCTGCCGGGCTGCCAGTTCATGGCGGCGGAGCATCGCGATGGGGACAGCTTCCACCTCATGACCGCCGACCAGCGGCAGTTCATCTTCCGGCTCTATTTCACGGACGCGCCGGAGACGGACACTTCAATCAAGGAACGGGTGCAGGAACAGGCCGCGCATTTCGGCGTGACGGAGGCGGAGATCCTCAAGGGGGGCGAGGCGGCGAAAAAATTCGCGGCGGCGTGGTTGCAACGCGGCTGCACCGTGACCACGCGGTGGCAGAACGCGCAGGGCCGCAGCCGCCTGCCGCGCTACTACGCTCAGATCGACGTGGGCGGGCGCGACCTCGGCGAACTGCTCGTGAGCTACGGCTGGGCGCGTGCAAAAGGGACCGTGGCGATTCTCCCCGACGGCAAGCCCGCGAAGGAGCACATGGCAAAATTGCAGAAGCTCGAAGCCGAGGCGAAGGCCAAGCGCCTGGGCCTGTGGGCGAAAAGCGGGCAGTGAATTAGTGGGGCAGCCGTCCCGGCAGAAAGACCACCAGCCCGGAGGGCCAGTGGACGGACGGCAGGCGGGACGCCTGCGCCACTACTTTCCAACTTACGGCAGCAGCAGCACGCGGAAGAATTTTTTGCCGGCACCCAATGCGGGCGTGCATTGCATCTCGCCGCCGGTGCCATTGATCAGTCCCGGCACTGCGGCCCAGTTCACAAAATCATCCGAGGACTGGAGATAGTAGAGCCGTCCCGCGACCGTCGTGAACCGCAGGACCAGCGCCTCCTCCGTCGCGCCCGCGATCACCAGCGTCGGCGGCCCGGCCATCGGCACGGTGAAAGGCAGCGGCTCGGCCACGAGCAGCGGACTCGGCACCGAGCGCGGGTTCGGAATGTAGTATTGCACCAGCACATCCACGAAGCCCTGCGAAGGCAGCGGCGTGCGGACATCAATGTAGGGAATGCCCGCGTTTGTGCCCGTCGCGTTATAGACGCGATTCGTGGTGTCGAGTCCCTTGATGAGCAAACGCACGCCGTTCGGGAACGACTGGGGCGTGGAATTCGAGATGCGGACGAACTGCTCGAACAACCCGTTCTGGTGATTCAGGACGATCGGACCGAGCGCGGTCACGGGCGGACTTTGCGTCACCGTCACCGTCACGATGCTCGACGTGGCGCGCAGGCCGAGATCGTCCACCGCCACGGCGCGGAAGGCGTAGGTGCCGAACGGTGCGTTGAGCAGCGCGGCGAAATACGGCGTGTTCGTGCCGCTGCTGAGAACATTCGTGCCATTGAAAATCGTCACGTTGGTAATCACGCTGTCGGAGTCGCTGGCCTGCGCGATGACCGTGATGTTGTTCGTGCCGACGAGCGTGGTGCCGTTCGTGGGATTGATGATGCTGATGACCGGCGGCCCGTTCAGCGTGATGGAGAAAGTTTTCTCGATGGAAAGATCCGCGCCGCCATTCGCGACTCCGCCGTCGTCCTGCAACACGAGGGTCAACGTGGCCACGCCGAAGCTGGTGCCGGCGGGGGTGTAAGTGAGCGTGCCCGCCGCGCTCACAGCCGGCGGCACGGCGAAGAGAGCAGCGTTGTTGTTCGAAAGTTCAAAGTGAACGGACTGCGCGGATTCATTGGCCGGTCCGGCGCTGATGCGCGAAGCCCAGTTCGCAATGCTCTGCGCACCCGCATTGAAATTCACACGCTGGCTTGCGCCCACGTTGAACGTCGGCACGTCGTTCACCGACGTCACGGTGAGGCTCACGACCACGGGCGCGGAGTTCGTCAGCCCGTCGTTCGCGACGTAAATGAAGCTGTCGCCGCCGAAGTAATTCGCCGTCGGCGTGTAGATGAAAGAGCCGTTCGCCTGCAACGCGAGTGTGCCGTGCGACACGCCGCTGATCAGCACAGCGGTGAGCGTGTCGCCGTCGGGATCAGAATCATTCGCCAGCACGCCGGGCGCGGGCACGGTCAGAATTTGATCTTCGAGCACGGAGTGAATGTCGTTCTCACCCGCCACGCCGAGCGGTTGGTCGTTCACTGAAGTGATGGTGAGGTTCACCGTCGCCACGCCGGAGGTCGCGAGGCCATCGGTGATTTGATAAGTGAACGAGTCCGCGCCGTGGTAATTCAAACTCGGCGTGTAGCTGAACGATCCGTTCGCGTTCAGCACCAGCGTGCCGTGCATCACGTTGCTGACGAGTTGCGCGGTCAGCGCGTCCCCGTCCGCGTCGGTGTCATTCAGAATTACGCCGGGGACGGAAATGTTCAGCGTCGTGTCTTCCGCCGTCGCGTAAGAATCATTCACCGCGACGGGCGCGTCGTTGGTGGAAATCACCTGGATGCGGACCAGCGTGGTCTCCGAGTGCAGCACGCTGTCGAAGGCGCGATAGAGGAACGAATCCTCACCGTGAAAATTCGCGTTCGGCAGATACGTGAACGAACCGTCCGCGCTCAACGCCAGCGTGCCGTGCGCCACGTCGGTCACGAGCACGGCGGAAAGCGCGTCGCCGTCCACGTCGAAGTCATTCGTCAGAATTCCCGCCATCGGAATCGTCAGCAGCGTGTCTTCCAGCGTCGTGAATTCATCCGCCCGCGCCACCGGCGCGTCGTTGACCGGCGTGACCGTGATGCTGACCGTGGCCGGCGCGGAATCCGCCGCGCCATCCGTCGCGCGATAGGTGAACGTGACCAGGCCCGTGAAATTCAAACTCGGGGCATAGGTGAACGCGCCGTCCGCACTCATCTCCAGCGACCCCTGCGAAACACCGGTCACCAACACCGCCGAGAGCGCATCACCATCCACATCGCCGTCGTTCGCCAGCAGGCCGGGCGCGGCCACCGTCAGGATGGTGTCCTCGACGGTGGTGTAAGCATCATTCGCCGCCACCGGCATGTCGTTCAACGGCGTGATCGTAATCGTGACCGTGGCGGGCCCGGAAACGGCGAGGCCATCCGTGACGGTGTAAGTGAACGTGACCGCGCCCGTCTGATGCAAACTCGGGGTGTAGGTGAAGGAACCGTTCGCGCTCAAATTCAAATTTCCATTCGCCACGCTGTTCACCAGCGTCACGGTCAGCGCATCGCCATCGACGTCGCTGTCGTTGGACAGGACGCCAGGGACGGCAATGACGAAGGTCGTGTCTTCGTTCACGAAGTAGCTGTCGGCCAATGCCACCGGCCCGTCGTTCACAGGTGTCACGGTGATCGTCACCGTGGCGATGCCGGAGCTGATCACGCCGTCGCTCGCGCGATACGTGAAGGTGTCCACGCCGGTGTAGTTCAAACTCGGCGTGTAAATGAATGCGCCGTTCGCGCTCAGTTCGAGCGTGCCGTGCGCCGTGCTGCTGACGAGCACGGCGGTGAGCGTGTCGTTGTCGAGGTCGGTGTCGTTCGCGAGAACGCCCGGGACGGAAATGAGAAGCGTCGCGTCTTCCGCCACCGTGTAAGCATCGTTGAGCGCCACCGGCGCGTCGTTCACCGGCGTCACCGTGATCGTCACCGTGGCGATGCCGGAGCTGATCACGCCGTCGTCCGTGCGATACGTGAACGTGTCCACGCCGGTGTAGTTCAAACTCGGCGTGTAAATGAACGCGCCATTCGCGCTGAGGTCGAGCGTGCCATGCGCCACGCTGCTGACCAGCACGGCGGAGAGCGCGTCGCCGTCGGGATCAAGGTCGTTGGCCAGGACGCCAGGGGCGGCAATGATTAGCGTGGCGTCTTCCGCTGTGGTGTAGCCGTCGGCGTTCGCCGTCGGCGGGCGATTCAAAATCGTCAGCGTCGCGCTGTTCGTCACCGGCCCCCCACAGTCCGCGCTCACGATCACCACCGAGTAGGTGCCCGCCTGGAACGCGGTCAGATTGCTCAAGGCCAGCGAACTGTTCGTGCCCAGGACCGTGCCGTTGAAACTCCATTCGTAACTCAGCCGCGTGCCGCTGGCCGCCACCTCGAAGACCGCGTTGCTCCCGAGGTAGCTCGCCAGAAACGCGGCGGGTGTCACGATCTGCGCGGGCGCGTTGACCGTGACCTGCGCGTGATTCGTCACCGTGCGGCAGACGCTCGACACGACCACGGAGTAGTCGCCGCTGTCCGTCGCCACCGTGTTGTTGAGCGTGAGCGTCGCGTTCGTCTGGCCTGCGAGCGGCACGCCGTCCTGGTGCCACTGGTAATAAAAATTCGCGCAGCCGCTGGCCGTGACTTCGAGATTCACATTCGCTCCCGCGCACACCGTCGTGCCGTTGGGGCCGAAGATGTTCGTGGGCGGACGGCAAATGACAGTCGAGATGGCGTCAAAGAGCGCGCCGAGTTGCGACGAGTTCGAGGCGTAGAAGTAGTCGCTCGCGGAGGACGCCATGCCGGTCATCAGCGCCGGGTCGATGTTCGTGCCAAAGGCCACGGTGAAGACGCGCGTGCCCGCGTTCTTCGCGAGTTGCGCGTGGTAGAACGCGTTGCTCGGCGTGTCGAAGTCCTTCGGGATGCCGTCCGTGAGCAGAATCATCACGGGCAGCGCGTTCGAGCGGCGGCGCGCGGAGGTCAGTTCCGCCTGCGCGGTGATGATGCCGCAACTGATGCACGTTCCGTTCGTGGCCGGCCCGAGCGCCTGAATGGCCTCTTCCATCACGAGCGGCGAATTCGTCAGTGGCTGGTTGAGCGTGGAAGTCGGGTTGTAAGAAACGAGGCCGAGCGTGTCGTTCGTCTCGGCGGTGAGGTGCAGGTTGTGGACGAAGTTTGACGCGGCCGTGCGCGCATCGGTGTACGCCTGCCCGACCATCGAGCCGGAACGGTCAATGACGAGCACCACGTCGAACTGGTTGAAGCACGGTTCGACGGTGAGCGTAGCGCGGTTCGTCACACTGCCGCAGGAGTTGCCCACGATGACGGAGTAAGTGCCGGAGTCGCCCGTGAGCAGGTTCGAGAGCGTGAGCGTGCCGCCGTTCTGGCCAGGAATAATCTCGCCGTTGCGCAGCCAGGAATACGTGATCGGCGCGGCACCCATCGCCGTGGCGTCGAAGACAATGATCGAGCCAACCATGCGGATGGCATTCGCCAACGCCGGCGTGCTGACCGGAAGATTCACCGTGAGCGTGGCGCTGTTGGTCACCGAGTTCGTCGCGCCGGTCAGCCGCACGCTGTATGGCGCCGTTTCCGACGCGCCCACGTTGTTGAGCACCAACGTGCTGTTCGTGGCCTCGGCGAGAAGCGTCGTGTCCTTGAACCATTGATACGTGAGCGCGGTCCCGGTGGCCTCGACGCTGAAACTCACCGTCGCGCCGCCGCACACGGTCTGGCTCGCAGGCGCGGCGGTGACAACGAGGGGCGCGGGACTGACGTTGAGCGTGACGGTGGCGGTGGCGCTGTTCGTGAGACCATCCAAGGCGCGGTAGGTGAACGAGTCCGTGCCGAAGAAGCCTGCGTCCGGCGTGTAGCTGAACGAGCCGTCGCCGTTGAGCACGAGCACGCCGCGCGCGACGTTGCTGACCAGCTCGGCGGAAAGCGCATCGCCGTCCACATCACCGTCGTTCCCGAGCACGCCCGGCGCGGTGCGGACGTTCAACACATCCGAGTTGAGATTGTAGGAATTGTTCGTGGCCCGCGGCGCGTCGTTCACCGCGTGGACCGTGATCGTGACCGTGGCCGGCGCGGAGTTGCTGCCGCCGGTGTCACGGGCGCGGTAGGTGAAGGAATCGACGCCGAAGAAATTCGTGCGCGGCGTGTAAGCGAAGCCGCCGTTGTTCGTGAAGGTGAGCGTGCCGTTCGGCGGCGCGGTGAGGAGGATGGCCGTGAGCGTGGCGCCTTCGGGATCAAGATCGTTCGTCAATACGCCGGCGCGATTGACGGACAGACGTGTGTCCTCGTTGACGGAGTAGCTGTCGGCGTTGGCGGTGGGCGCAAGATTCGCCGCGTGGCTGGAAACGGTCAGCCACGCGCCGAGGGCGCACAGGAGAGAGACGATACGGTGGCGGTGCATAACGATATTCTTCAGACGCCCCAGCATCGGCCCTCGTGCCGCTTCCGATCAATGTTGCCGGGTCAAGCAGACCTACGGCGTGAACATTCGTACTTGTACGGCCGGGGGTACGGGCCGGCTTACGCAAGACTGCGACCGCAACGTCCCGCCAGCGTTTCCCGCTGGCCTTTGTAGTGAACTGCGAGTTTGGAAAACCTCGCCACTGCTGGCTGGAAATCCGGCGTGACACCCGCGACGCGACCCAGCACAGGACCCCAAAAAATCAGCCGCCGGTTTGAACCGGCGGCTGATGCAAAAAATGGCGGCCTCCCGCCGCACCGGGCATTAAGCCGGAACCATGCAGTTGAAAAGACCGGGGAGCACAGCCGCCCCGGCTGTAGTTCAGCGCGCCCCCGCGCTGAACCCCGACGCGCGGGACCGCACCAAACGGTGAGTGTTTTCCGGCGCCCTCCGTGGGCCGCGAGGCGCGGCCCACGGCGCCCGGGGCGGGCGCGGTCCCGCGATCTGCATGGTTCCGGCTAAGGAATGATGCACGCGCCGAGTTTGTCGGCGAGGACGGCGTTCACGGCGCTGGTCGTGGTGAGATAGAAGCGTTTCCCCGTGGACGAAGGATCGTTGAGCAGCAGCACGACCACGTTTTGCGCGGTCTCACCCGGCGGGAAATAGACCGGTGCTTCGGGATAGCCCACGTAGTCCACTCCAGCCACGGCGGTGTTGCCAGCGGAGGCCACGTTCACGGTCACGGGCTTGTCGCTTGAGGCCGAGAGAAACACGGTGAAGACGGCGTAGCGGCCTGCGGGATCAGTGAAGACGCTCGCGTCGCTCACGGTCACGGAGGGCGCGCGGTCGTTGTCGCGGATGTTGCCTGCGGCCTGCGCGTCGCCGAGCGTGGCGTTCGCGGCTCCGGTGAGATTCACGTGGAAGGTCTCGTTGCTCTCGCTCCGCAGGTTGCCCACGACCGGCACGCTGATTTTCGCCACCACCTTCCCGGCGGGAATGATCACGGTGCCATTGGTACCGAGGTAATCCAGACCCTCCACGGCCGAGCCGTCCGCCGTGGCGAAGTCCACGCTGACCGGACGTCCGCTCTTGGCCGAAAGGCGCAACTTGAAGGACAGCGCGCGCGCGCCCGTGCTGCCCTCGGTCGTCGCGGCATCAGAGATGTTCAGCACGGGCAGCGCGTCTTCATCAATGATGGTGCCGCGGCCGGTGCCTTCGACAATCGCGGCGTTGATGTTGCGGCTGAGGATCAAGGTGAAGGTCTCGTCGAACTCGCTCAACCGTTCGCCGACGATGGGGATGACCACTTGCACGGTGTTGGTGCCCACGGGGAACTTCAGCTTGCCGCGCTTGGCGGTGAAGTCCTTGCGCGCCAGCGCGGTGCCTTTCAACGCGGTATAATTCACGTAGGCGATGCTCGTGCGCTCTCCGCGCAACAACACGGTGAAGACCAGGTTGCTCCGCCCGCTGTTGCCTTCCACCATTTCGACATTGTCCACGTAGAGGCCGGGCGCGGCCGTGGCGTTGAGCGTGCCCTGCGCCTCGCCATCCAGAATGGTCGCGTTCGTCGCCTGGCTGAGTTGGAGGAAGAAGGTGCGGTTCGTATAGACCGTGGCCTTGCCCGCCGCCTCGATGTCGAGCGTGAGGTTCGTCTGCCCCGGCTCGAAGACCAGCGTGCCGTTGATGGGCGTGTAATCTTCACCCGCGAGGCCGCTGCCATCCGCCGTGGTGTAATCCACCGACACCGTCCGGGCCACGGGCACAGACAGGCTGATGTTAAATTCCATCGTGAGCGAGCCATTGAAACCGGCGGGCGCTTCCGAGTCCGCGATGGAAACGGTCGGCGCGATGAATTCACGGACGATGATTTGAATCGTCTCCGAGTCGTTGAGCGGATTGAACGGCGCGCTGTCCGTGACGCGCACGGTCACGAAGTTCGTGCTCGGCCCCTGCCCGTCCGTGGGCGTCCAGGTGAACACGCCGGTGAGCGGGTGGATGCTCGCGCCGGCGGGCGCGTTCTCCAGCGTGAAGGTCAGCGTCTGCGAGGTGGATTCCCCGTCGCTCGCCGTGGCTTGGAAGGTGAGCAGCGTCTGCGTGGTCACTTCCTTGTTGCCGATGGCCGCGAGCACAGGCGGAGTGTTGTCGTTGAACACGACGACGGAGAACGTGCGCGTGCTGCTCAGCGTGCCGGGGCCGTTGTCCGTCACGCGGATGGTGAGGCTGTTCGTGGACGGGCCTTGTGAATTGTTGGGCGTCCAAGTGAACGCGCCCGTCGTCGGGTTGATGCTCGCGCCCGTCGGAGCGCCCGCGTCGAGACTGTAGGTGAGCGTCTGCACGGGCTGATCCAAATCACTGCCCACGGCAGAGAAGCTCAGTTGTGTGTTCTTCACCACGGTCTTGTTGCCAATCACCGCGAGCGCCGGTGCGATGTTCGATTCATTCACCGTGATGGTGATGGTTTCAAACGCGCTCAGAGCCGGCACGCCATTGTCCGTCACGCGCACGGTCACGGAGAAACTGTTCGGCCCCTGCGCCTCCGTCGGCGTCCAGGTGAACACGCCGCCGCTCGTGATACTCGCGCCCGCTGGAGCGCCCGCATCAAGACTGTAAGTGAGCGTCTGCGCGGGCAAGTCGGCGTCAGCGGCGGAGGCATTGAAGTTGAGCAGCGCGCCTTCGTTCACCGTCTTGTTGCCAATCGCCGCCAGCACCGGCGCGGTCGTGACTTCATTCACGGTAATGGTCACCACTTCAAAATCCGTCGAGGCGGGCGAACCGCTGTCCGTGACGATGACGGTCACAGGATAACTCCCCGGCCCCTGCGCCTCGGCGGGCGTCCACGTGAACGCGCCGCTCGTCGGATGGATGGCCGCGCCAGCGGGCGCGTTCGACAAGCTGTAGCTGAACGTCTGCGCCGGCAGGTCCACATCCGTGGCCGTGGCCGTGAAAGTCAGCAGGCTGCCCTCGTTCACCGAGCGCGGGCCGATGACGCCGAGCACCGGTGCCGTCGTGACTTCATTCACCGTGATTGTGATCGTTTCCGATGCGGACTGCGCGGGCGCGCCGCTGTCCGTCACGATGACGGTGACGAAATACGTGCCCGGTCCCTGCGCTTCCGTGGGCGTCCAGGTGAACACGCCATTGGAGGAATTCACGCTCGCGCCCGACGGGGCGTTCGAGAGGCTGTAGGTGAGAATCTGCGCGGGCACGTCTTCATCCGTCGCGAGGTTCGTGAAGGTCAGGAGGCTGCCTTCGTTGACCAACTTGTTGCCGATGAAGGGCAGCACTGGCGCGCCCATGGTCTCGTTGACCTGCACGGTGATCGTTTCCGACGCGCTCAACGCGGGCGTGCCATTGTCTGTGACGCGGATGGTGAAGGTGTAGGTGTTCGATCCCTGATCTTCCCTGGGCGTCCAGGTGAAGTTGCCGTTCGTGGGATTGATCGTCGCTCCGGCGGGCGCGTTTAAGAGGCTGTAGGTCAGCGTATTCGCGGGCAAATCCACATCGCTGCCCGCCGCAGTGAAGGACAGCGTGGTCAGTTCGTTCATCACCTGGTCGGCAATCGGTGCCAGCGTGGGCGCGACGTTCACTTCATTGACCGTGATGCTGACGGTTTTGGAATCGCTCAACGCCGGCGTGCCATTGTCAGTGACGATCACGGTGACGACATAGTTGCTCGGCCCCTGCGCCTCGCCGGGCGTCCACGAGAAGACGCCGCTCGCCGAGTTGATGCCCGCGCCCGCCGGAGCGTTCGAGAGGCTGTAAGTCAGAACCTGCGTCGGGGTATCGAGATCGTTGCCAACGGCGGTGAAGGCCAGCGGCGAACCTTCGCTCACCGTCTTGCCGGGAATGACCGCCAGCGTGGGCGCACCGTTCGCCTCGGCGACAAAGATCGTGATGACCTCGAAGTCATTCAGCGCAGGCGAGCCGTTGTCCGTCACGCGCACGGTGAAAGTGTTGGTGCTCGGGCCTTGCGCCTCGGTCGGCGTCCAAGTGAACGCGCCACCGGTCGTCATGCTCGCGCCGGAAGGCACCGCGCCTTCGAGCGCGTAGGTGAGCGTCTGCACAGGCAGATCAGAATCTGCCGCCGTGGCGTTGAAAGCGAGCAGGCCACCTTCGTTCGCGTTGAGATTGCCAATCGGGGTCAGCACGGGGGCCGAGTTGAGTTCGTTGACCGTGATGGAAAACGTCTCGGTGTCATTGAGCGCAGCCGGCTGGCCGTTGTCGGTGACACGAATCGTGACCGGGTAAACGCCGGGCCCCTGCGCCTCCGTGGGCGTCCAGGTGAAGAGGCCGCTCACGGAATCAATGCCCGCGCCCGCCGGCGCACCCGCGTCGAGCGAGTAGGTCAGCGTCTGCACCGGGCCATCCGCGTCCGTGACGCCGGGCGTGAAGCTGAACAGCGCGCCTTCGTTCACGCTCTGGTTGCCGACGGTGGCAATGACCGGCGCGCGGTTCGGCTGCTTGACGAAAACGGAGCCGTCGATGGAGGAACTGGTCGCCACTTCCAAATTGCCGTTCACCACTTCAAACGCGGTGACCGATCCGTCGATGGTCAGCGCGGTCGTGTTCGAGGGCGCGCCCACGAGACGGAAGCGCACTTCAAAGGCCGGCGCACCCTCCGGGAGATCAATCGCGCCGCCACTCGAATCATCCCACTGCACGGTAATGATGCCGGGGTTGCCCGCGAGGTTGGTATAGCCACGCGCGAAATTGGTGTTGAAGTTGCCCCCCGCCATGCCCGGCAGGCTCAGCGTGCCGAGATTCACAAAGGCTACCGTCTGCGTGTCCCAGCGCAGCGTGAACTGGAATCCATTCACGTACGTAAAGCCGGATGTGATGATCGGCACCACGATTTCGTCACCGGGGAAACCGTTCGTCACCGGCGCGATGAAAGTCACGCCGTTCGTGCCGGCGGAGACCGGCGACTTCTTCGGCGTGCCGACCGCGCCCACGGGCGGCGTCCACGAGTTGTTCACGTCGCCGAGCTTGAGCGCGACAAAATCCTGGCCGGCCGCGTCCGCGCCCACGTTGGAATAGGTGCGGTTGGTCGGGGCGCCCCACGGCACGGCGGGATTGGTGAACACGAGATCCGCCGGCACGAAACGCCAGAGACCGCGCGGGAAACGGTTCGTCGAGCCGAGCACGAGGCGGCGCACGAAGGAGAGGTCGAGCGTGGTGATGCTGCTCGAACCGTCCACGTCGCCGGCCAGCCGTTTGTACGGCGTGTCGAGCAGCGCAAGATTCAGGATGTGCCGGCGCAGGAAGGTGATGTCGAGCGTGCTCACGCCGTCGGCCGGTTGCCCACTGGTCGGCGGGAGCGCCTGGATGTTCACATTGTTGGCCGCGTCGAAGACGAGATTGTAACTGCCGTCCGCGACCGTGGTCGCCGTGGTGTTCGTCGGGCCCACCAGCGTCGAGGTGGCCACGCGCTTTTCGGAAAGGACGGGCGGATAATTCGTGGGCAGGAACATCGTACCGCTGACCGTGACGACGGCGCGGCCAAACGTCGTCTGGCTGCATTCCGAGAAATTGCCGCACGCGTCTGTGGCCCGCCAGGTGCGCGTGGAGGTGAAACTGGAGCCGCACGTTCCGCTGTTCACCGTGCTGACGATGACGATGGAGAGATTCGCGCCATCCGCGATGTCCGTCGCCGTGGGGACGTCAAACGACCAGGCACCCAGGCAGTTAATGTTCTTGTTCGGCGCACAGGTGATGATGGGCGGGGTGGTGTCCTGCACGGTGACGGTCTGCGCGCAGGTGACCTGGTTGCTGCACCCGTCATAAACGCTCCACGTCCGCGTGGCGGTGAACATCAGACCGCACGGGCCTGGATTCGTGACGGTGCTGGTGATGGCGATGTTGACGTTGATGCCGACGCAGGCGTCATCGCCCGTCGGCGGATTAAAGTTCCAAAGCTGGCCATACTCGATGGTTTTGTCAGGCGCGCACGCCACCACGGGCGGGGTGGTGTCGATGGCCGTCACGGTTTGCGCGCAGACGGTGCGGTTGCCACACGCGTCGATCAATTCCCAGGTGCGGATGGCGATGAAGCCGCAGGTGCCGGTGTAGTTCGTGACCGTGCTGAGGACGTTGGTGGTCACGGGCAGGCCGCCGCAACTGTCCGTGGCCACGGGCACGTTGAACGACCAGGGCGTGCCGCATTCCACGACCTTGTCCGACGGACAGGTCACGAGGAGCGTGCGGTCAATGCTGAGGATGTTGTTCACCGTGGCCACGGGAACCGTCTCCAGGTTGCCGTCCGCTGCGAACACTTCGGTGGGTGTGCCGTCAATCCGCACGGGGCTGACCGCCGCCGCCGGGCCAACGAACTGGAATCGGAGGCCAAAAATCTGCGTGCCGTCCGGGACGTTGGTGCTGCCGCCGTTCGGCTCGAACCAGAGCGCGGTGAGCGTGCCCTCGGGAAAGATTCCGTAATCGTTGGTCAGCAAACCGAAGTCGTTCGTGGTCTGGCCGGGCAGCGCGAACTGCTCCACGTTCATGAAGCGCGCCATGTTCGTGTTCCAGTGGAACGAGAACGAGAAGCTGCTCACGCCGGTGAAGTTCGTCACCCGGATGGGCACCACGACCTGTGAGTTGGTCACGGCGTTGGTCGCACCCACGGCGAAGGTGAGATTCGCGGCGTGCGCGCCGCTGGCGGTGAGGCCGAGCAGCAGCGCGAGGGACAGGAGGAAGTTCGCGGCCTGGCGGCGCGTCTTCGTGCTCATGGGTTCCATGTTCATAGAGTTTGTTTTTCTGATTATTCGATCCGCAGCCGGTAAAAGCGTTGCGCGGCGGCGGGCGAGGGGTCGGTCAAAGTCTGCACCGCGCCGTTGCCGTCGAGCGGCGGCAGCGCAGTCCAGTTCGCGGTGGAAAGCGAATCGGTGTATTCGAGAATATAGCTGCGGCCTGAGACCGTCGGCACGCTCATGCCGAACGCGCCGTTGGCAAAGACGCCCTGCGCCAGCTTCACGAGGTTCGCCTGCGGCGACGCGCCCAGGACTTTCACCACACCGGCCACTTTCTGGAAGGTGATGGGCTGGAGGTTCACCGAGGCCTCGCACGCGGCGATGGCGTCGCTGAACGCCACCGGTGAGACGCTGCCTGCCTCACCCACCACATCGAAGCGCACTGCGAACATCACCGTGCCATCCGGCGCGGTCACTCCCACGGCCTGCGGGTCATCCCACGAGAAGCTGAGCTGGCCGGTGGCGATGTGGTTCGTGCCGAAGTTGCCCGCGCCCAGTCCGGCGAGGCCGAACCCCTCGACGCGCGTGAAGCGCACCACCGCCGGATCCCAGGTCACGGTGCCTTGCGCGGTGCCGATCTGGTCGAAAGCATTGACGGTGACGCCTACGACGACGCTGGTGCCGGTGGTGTTCGTCGCACTGCCCGCGCGGAAAGTGACGGCGGGGCCGGACTTGGGAATCGAGGCAGACTTGGCCTGACCCGCCGCGCCAAACAAGCCCGAAGCGTTCACGTCGCCGAGTTTGAGGGCCACAAAATTCTGTTCGCCCACGTCGGCACTGACCGAGGGATAGACGCGGTTCGTCGGTGCGCCCCACGGCGCGGATGGATTCGGGAAGGTGTAATCTGCCGGCACGAAGCGCCACAGCCCGGCGGGCAGGCGGTTCGTGAGACCGAGCACGAGGCGGCGCATCAAGGAAAGGTCGAGCGTCGAGATGGTGCCCGAGGCGTCCACGTCGCCGGACAGCAGCTTGTACGGCGTGTCGAAGTTCGCCACGTTCAGGATGTGCCGGCGCACGAGCGAGATGTCGAGCGTGGTCACGCCTTCCGCCGGGTCCGTGGGCGGCGGCGCGAGCGGATAAACCACGACGTTGCTCGCGGCGTCGAGGACGAGTCCATAGGTGCCGTCAGCGATGGAGGCGGTGCTGGTGTTGGTCGGTCCAACCAAGGTCGCGCCGGGCACGCGCTTGTCGGTCATGGAGGCCGGATAATTCGTGGGCGTGAAGAGCGTGCCGCTGATCATAACCTTGGCGCGGCCATACGCCGTCTGCGTGCGGAGCGCGCTGTTGCCGCATTGATCCAGCACCTGCCAACTGCGCGTGACGGTGTAGCCCGCGCCGCAGACGCCGTTGGTGAAGGTGCCAATCTCCGTAATGGTGAGGTTAGTCCCGGAGGCATCCGTGGCCGCAGGCTGGCCGAAGCTCCAGTCGCCGAAGCAGTTCACATTCAGGTCGGGCATCACGCTGAAGACGGGCGGGGTGGTATCCCGCACGGTGACCACTTGCGTGCAACTGATCTTGTTGGTGCAGGCATCGACGAGTTCCCAGACGCGCGTGGCGGTGAAGGCCGGGCCGCACGGACCGGCGTTCGTCGTGGTGCTGACAATGCTGACCGTCACACTCGTGCCGCCGCAGTCGTCAAGGCCGGTCGGCGCGTCGAAATTCCAGGCCGGGCCGAATTCAACGGTCTTGTTCCCCGCGCAGAACGGGGTGGGCGGCGTGGTGTCCACAATCCGCACCGTCTGGCTGCAGAAGCTCAAATTGCCGCAGCCGTCCGCAGCCTGCCAAGTGCGCGTGGCGGTGAAGGTGTTGCCGCAATGGCCGACGCGGTTCGTCGTGGTGTCGATGATGAGGATGTTCGTGATGTTGCCGAGGCAATAATCGGTCGCGGTCGGCGCGTTGAAGGTCCACGGCTGCCCGCACTCCACGATCTTGTTCGGCGCGCAGTTCATGACTGGCGGCAGCGTGTCGATGGCCGTGACGACCTGCGTGCTGGTCGTGATGTTGTTGCACGGATCCACAATCTCCCAGATGCGCGTGGCGAAGTAGCCGCAGGTGCCGGTGAGATTGGTCACGGTGCTGAACAAGCGCACCGTCACGTTCGTGCCGTTGCAACTGTCGGTGCCGGACGGACGGTCGAAGCCCCACACGTCGCCGCACTGCACCGTCTTGTCCGCCGAGTGGAGGGCGACCGGCGGCGTGGTATCGACGACGAAGACCGACTGGCTGCAAGTGCTCTTGAGGCCGCACGAATCGGTCGCCTCCCAGGTGCGCGTCGCGACAAAGGTGGCGCCGCACTGGCCGTTGGTGGTGGTGACGGTCGAGACAATGCGCAGCGAGACGTTGGTGCCGCCGCAGTATTCCAGGGCGAACGGGGCGTCAAAGGTCAGCACCTCGGTGCATTCAATGGTCTTGTTCGGATTGCAGAAAATGAGCGGCGGCGGCGTGACCACGCTCACGATCTGGGTCGCGAGCACGCCGTTGCCGCAGGCATTGGTCGCGGCCCACACGCGCGTGGCGATGTAGGTCGGGCCACAGCCGAAATTCGTAGTGGTGATGAAGACCCCGACCGTTTCACCCGGCGTGAGGCAGTTACCCGCGTTGACCGGCGGATCAAAATCCCAGCCCACGTCGCAGTTCAAAGTCTTGTTCGACGCGAGCAGGAACGGCGCGCCCTCCTGCGTGACGCTGAAGTTCAGCCCGGCGATGCGGATGACCGACGCACGCGGCGTGACGGACGGATTCTGAGTGAGCGCGTAGCTCACGATGGACGTGCCGGTGACGTTCGTGGGGCCGAGGATCGTGATCCAACTGTTCGTGCGGTTCACGTTCCAGGTGCAGAGCGTGGGCGAGGTGACGAACACGGAGCCGGTCGCCGCGAGGAACCCGTGCGCCTGGCCGGACGGCGCGATGGTGTAGCTGCACACCAGCCCGGCCTGGACGATCCGCACCAGCCGCCCCGCCACGACCACGAGTCCGGTGCGCGCCAGGCTGCTGGGGTTGGCCGCCGCGTGGTAGTTCACCGTCTGGTTGCCGGTGTAATTCGTCCCGGCGGGAATCGTGATCCAGGTGTTCGTCTCCAGCACCGTCCACGGACAGGGGTTGCTGGTCGTGACGCTGATGGCCCCAATCTCCGCCTCGAAGCCGTGGCTGAAATTCGTGGGTCCGACCGTGAAGGTGCAGAACACCGTGGCCTGCGTGACGTTGAAGAACACCCGCTCAACCGCGCTGCCCACGCTGATCTGGCTGATGCGCGGCGCGCCGCTCACGTTCACGGCCACGGAGTAATTGACGGTGATGAGATTGGAGACGGTGGAACTGGAGAGGATGGTGATCCAGGTGTTCGACCTCCCGACCGTGAACGCGCAGCCGTCTGGCGAGACCACGCTCACGGTGCCCGTTTCCATCAGCGCGCCGTGGAAGGCTCCGTTTGTTTGCAACGAGAAACCGCAGCCCGCGCCGAGTTGGGTCACGGTGAAGGTCTGGTCCGCGACCGTGAAGGTGCCGATGCGATCCTGGAAGCCGGGATTCTGCAGCAACGAGTAGGTGAACGAACCGGCCGCCTGCCCGGTGATGCTGATCCAGTCGTTGGTGTTGTTCACCGACCAGGCGCACTCCGCGACCGTCACCACACTGACCTGGCCGGTGCTGAAGAGCGAGCTGTGCAAACGGCCGGGGGGCGAAAGCGAATACGAGCAGGGCGTGCCGAACTGCGTGATGGCGAACGGAATGCCGGCGATGACCAGATTGCCCGAGCGCGTGAGCGGCGATTCGTTCGCCGTGGGCGTGAAGCGCACCAGGCCGTTGTTCGTGCCTTCGATGCCGCTCTTGATCGAAATCCACGGGTTCGTGTTGATCGTCTGCCAAGTGCAGTTGTTGGAAGCCAGCACGCCGACCAGCCCGGTCAGGCTCAAGGACGACATGGTGATGTTCGAGATGGAGAGCGCGTACTGGCACGTCACGCCCGCCTGCGTCACGGTGAAGAGCTGCCCCGCAATCATCACCTGACCGGCGCGGCCGACGGCGAGCGGATTGGCGCCGACCGAGTAATTGAGCGTGTTACTGCCGGCGTAGTTCGTGCCGCCGGGGAAAGTGATCCAGTTGTTCAGGTTGCTCACGGTCCACGGGCAGCCGGTGAGCGAGTCCACGATCAAGGAACTGGAGACCGCCGCCGCGCCGTGCGCGGCATTCGTCGCGGAGAGCGTGAACGAGCACGGCAGGCCAGACTGGCGGATGGTGAACGTCTGGCCTGCCGACGTGATCCGGCCCGTGCGCGAGGCCCCGGTCGGATTGTCATACACCAGGAACGCGAAATCCGTGGCGCCCACGCCGCTGGTGTCCGAGAAAATTTCAATCCAGGTGTTGGTGTTGACCAGCGTCCACGGGCAGCCCGCCAGCGTGTTCAGGTTTGCCACCAGGAAGTCGCCCGCCGCCGCGACGACCACGTTCGAGGGAACAAACGTGTAGAAGCACGCTGCGCCCGGCTGCGTGATCGTGAAGGTCTGGTTGGCAATCGTCACCACCCCGGTGCGCCCGAAGGAGGCCGCATTCGCCTCCACGGCGTACGTCACCGGGCCGTTGCCCGTGCCGCTGAAGGAGAGGATGGAAACCCACGGCAGCGCATTGCTCACCGTCCAGGTGCAGCCGACCGGTGAGAAGACGTTGACCGTGTTCGTCGCCGCCGTCGCGCCGTGCGCGCGGTTCGTCGGGCTGATGGACGTGGTGCAGGCCACGCCGGTCTGGGTGATGGTCAGCACCTGATCTCCCACCACCACGAGGCCGACGCGCGTCAGCGCGGTGGCGTTCGACTGCACGGAGTAGGTCACGAGCCCGCTGTTCGTCTGGTTCGTGGAGGTGAGGATGGAAATCCACGCGTTGGTGTTGCTCACCGTCCAGCGGCAGCCGGTCAAAGTCGTGAGGCCAATCGTGTTCGTCGCGGCGGGGAAACCGTGAGTCGGATTCGGCACGGACAGCGCGAACGTGCAAGGCGCGCCCGTCTGAATGATCGAGTACGCGAGGCCCGCGATCTGCACGAGGCCGGTGCGGACGAGCCCGTTCGGATTCTCGGCCAGCGAGTAATCAACCGCCTGTCCGGTGGTCCCGTTCGTCGGCGATGTGATCGTTACCCACGGGTTCGTATTGATGACCGTCCAGTTGCACGCCGCACCCGCCGTGGTCAATGTGACCTGGCCGTTCACCGCGCCGAAGTCATGGGAACCATTCGGCGACGAGAGCGAATACAAGCAACTGGCCGGAGCCTGCGTAATCGTGAACTCGCGGCCCGCGACAAAGATGCTGCCCGTGCGGGGCGACAGCGTGGGATTCGCCGCGAGGTAGTAATTCACCGGGCCGTTGCCCGAGCCGCTGACCGTGAGGAGCGTGATCCAAGAATTGCTCGTGCTCACCGACCACGCGCACGCGGCGGCGTTCACGCTGAACGAATTCGTCTCCACGCCTTCGCCGTGGCTGCGGCTGGTCAGCGGCAGCGTGACCGGGCAGGTGTTGCCCGTCTGCACCACGGTGTAAGCGAGCGTCGCAATCGTCACCACGCCCGTGCGGCCCTGGCCGTCGGGATTGTAGCCGACCGCGTAAGTCACCATGCCGTTTCCAAAACCGTTCGTGCTGGAGAGAATCGCCAGCCACGCGTTCGTGTTGCTCACCGTCCACGGGCAGCCGGCAGGCGACGTGACCGCCACCGTGCCGGTCACGGAGAGGAAGCTGTGCGTCTGGTTCACCGGCGCAATTGCGAACACGCAGGACGAGCCGTTCTGAACAATCGTAAAATTCTGCGCCGCGATGGTCACGACACCCGTGCGCGAGATGGACGAGGCGTTCGCCGCCACGCTGTAGGCCACGTCACCGTTCCCTGTGCCGCTGGTCGGCGGAAGAATCGTCACCCACGCGTTCGTGTTGCTCACCGTCCACGGGCAGCCCGCCACGGCCGTCACGCTGATCAATCCGCCTTCCGTGCCTGCGCTGTGCGCGCGGGTGATCGGGAGAATGGAATACGAGCAGGATGCCGCGGCCTGCGTCACCGTGTAAGTCACGCCCGCGATGCTCACCAGTCCGGTGCGAATGAGGCCCGTCGGATTCGCCGCGACCGTGAAATTCACCGCGCCGTTGCCCGTTCCTGTGACCGGCGGCGTGAATGTGATCCAGGAATTCGTGTTCGCCACCGTCCACGAGCAGAGCGGGTGCGCCGTGATCGTGACGCTGCGCGCGCCCCCCGCCGTCACGACCGACGTGGCGTTGGTGCTCAAGGTGAAGTTGCAGGTGCCCAGAACATTGACCGTCGTGGGCACGTAGGTCGCGGGCAGCGAGTTCGCCGTGAGATCGGACACCTGCGCGAAGATGGGCGTGTTCGTGAAGCCGACACCCGTCGTCACGAAGCTGCTGCCCGGCGTCCCGCGAAACAGCACCTCGGCCACGATGTTCGAGCCGGGCGGGAAGGTCACGCCTGTGCCGATGTCCAGTCCGATCTGGAAACCGACGCGGCCCTGCGCCAGCGCGCCCGCCGTGGCGTTCACGGAGAACGTCGCGTTCAAATTGCTCGACGCCGCGCCGCGCACGGCCTGCACGAAGCTCAACTGATTGGTGTCAAACTGGAGGCTCACGCCCATCGCGTTTTCGTGGCCGGTGGATTCGAGCACGATGCGCACGCGGTTCGTCTGACCGCGCGGCACGCTCATGGTCAGCGCGCGCACCACGCGGGTCGCGCCGGCCTGAATGACCGTGAATGGCGTGCCGCCCACGTAAATGCCGCCCATGCGGAGCGCGCCGGAATTCGTCGTCACGCTGAACGTCACGGTGCCATTGCCGCTGCCGTTGGTGATCGCGGAGGTGATCGTGATCCACGCGTTGCTGTTCACCACCGTCCAGCCGCACACGTTGCTCGCAGTGATCGAGAACGAGCCGTTGGTCGGATGGGCGGCGAACGTCGCGCCCGCCGGAGTGAAGACATACGTGCAGGGTTTCGCCGCCTGCGTGACGGTGAAGTTTTGACCAGCAATCACGACCACGCCGGACCGCGGGCTGAAGTTCGGATTCGCCGCCACCGAGTAACTGACCATGCGGCTACCCGTGCCGCCGTTCGTGATCGTGATCCACGAGTTCGTGTTGACCACCGACCAGTTGCACGATGCGTCCGTGGTGACATCGACACTGCCCGTCTCCGCGTCCCCGCCGTGCGCCGCGCCGCCGGCCGAGAGCGCGAACACGCACGGCACGCCCGCCTGCACCACCGTGAAAAATTGTCCCGCCACATCCACCGCGCCGGTGCGGCTCAAGACGCTCGTGTTCGCCGCGACCGCGTACGTCACCGTGCCGTTGCCCTCGCCGTTCGCGCCAGTGGTGATGACAATCCACGGCTGCGTCGCCGTCGCCGTCCAGTCGCAGCCGTCGAGCGCCTGCACATTGAACGCGCCGTTCGTCGTGCTCGCGCCGAGAGAAATTTGCGACGGCACCAGCGCGTAAGTGCAAGGCGCTCCGTCCTGGCTAATGACCACGCTCTGACCGCCGATGATCACGAGACCCGAGCGGGGAACAATCGTGGGATTTGCGGCGACGGTGTAACTCGCGCTGCCGCTGTTCGTGCCGTTCCACCCGTCGAAGCTGATCCACGAGTTCGTGTTGAAAATGTACCAGATGCAGCCGCTGCCGGTCGTGACCGGGATGCTGCCGCTCGCGCCCGCCGAATTATGCGAGCCAGCCGGCGGCGTGACCGCGAACGAACACGCCACGCCCGCCTGGTTCACCGTGACCGGCGCTCCGCCAATCGTAAATACACCCTGACGCGGCGTGCCGCCCGGATTCGCAGCGACGGTGTAGCTCACGCTGCCGGCACCCGTGCCGCTGGTGGCGGTGTTGAAGGTGATCCACGGGTTCGCATTCACGACCGTCCAGCCGCAGGTTCCGGTATTGACCGTGAAATTCGCCGTGCTCGTCTCCGCGCCCGGCCCGTGCGTGCGGATCGGCGGATTGACGGTGAAGCCGCAGCCCGATCCCCATTGCGTGATGAGCAGCAAATCGCCACCGACGTTGAAGTAGCCGTAGCGCGGATTGACGCCGGGATTCGCCGCGATGGAATAGCTCACCGTCGCGCTGCCGGTGCCGCTGCCGTTCGCCGTGATGGTCAGCCAGGAGTTCGTGTTGAACACCGTCCACCCGCAGCCCGCCGTCGTCGTCACCGTGAAGCTGTTCACGTTCGCGCCGGTGCCGTGGGTGCGGTTCGTGGGCGAGACGCGATACGTGCAGGCCGTGCCCATCTGCGTAAGTCCGAAGGCGATGCCGCCGACATTCACAAAGCCCGAGCGCGGCGCGAAATCCGTGTTCGCCGCCAGACTGTAAAGCACATGGCCCGAACCCTCCACGCGCGGGCCGGACGTAATCGTAACCCACGCGTTCGTGTTCGTGACGCCCCACGAGCAGTCGGTGAGCGTGAGCACGCCGATGCCGCCGCTCTCCGCCACGGCGCGATGCACGTTGTTGCTCGTCAGCAACGCGAGCGTGCATTCGAGTCCGGGCAGTTGCGCGACCGTGAAAATTTGTCCGGCGACGCTCACCGTGCCGGTGCGCGAGAGCACCGAGATGTTCGTGGAAACGCTATAGCTCACCGTGCCGCTGTTCGTGTTGTTGAGCGGCGAACTGATCGTGATCCAAGGCGTGCTGTTCGCCACCGTCCACACGCAACCAGGCAGCGTCGAGACGTTGACGGAACCATTTTCCACGCCCGCCCCGTGCGCCGCGCTCGTGGACGAGAGGAAGTAATTACACGCCGCGCCGTCCTGATTGACCGTGAAGTTCAGTTCGTCAATCCGCACCACCGCCGAGCGCGCCAGCGCCGTCGGGTTCGTGGCGATGAGGTAGCTCACGCTGCCACTGTTCGAGTTGTTCAGGCTGGAGAGAATTGTGATCCAAGGCGCGCCGTTCGAGACGCTCCAGGTGCAGCCGATCAAGGTCGTGACAGAAACCGTGTTGCTCTCCACGCCCGGCCCGTGCGTCGCGCTGCTCGACGAAAGCTGGAAGCTGCACGCCGCGCCCGCCTGCGCCACCGTGAAGGTCTGGCCCGCCACCGTCACCGTGCCGGTGCGGAAGAGCGCGGTGGAATTCGACTGCGCGCTGAAACTCACCACGCCGCTGTTCGTGTAACTCGGCCCGTTGAGAATCGTCAGCCACGGCGTCGCCGTGCTCGCCGTCCACACGCAGCCCGTCAACGTGTTCAGACTCACCGAGCTGCTCGCAAGCGTCGAAGCGAGCGTCACGCTGTTCGAGTTCAGATTGAACACGCAAGGCGCACCATCTTGCGTGACGGTGAAATTCTGCCCCGCGACCAGCACCGTGCCAGTGCGCGTAAGCGCGGTCGGGTTCGCCTGCAGATTGAAATTGGCCAGGCCGCTGTTCGTCTGGTTGCCCATCGTCACCACGGAAATCCACGGCGTCGAAGTCGTCGCGGTCCACACGCAGCCGGTCAGCGTCGTCACGCCCACCACGCCCGGCCCTGCCCCGAAGCCGTAGTTCGCGCCGCCCGACGAGAGCACGTAGTTACACGCCGCGCCCGCCTGCGTGATGGTGAGCACCTGCCCCTGGATGTTCACGAACGTCGTGCGCGGCAGCGCCGTCGGATTCGTCGCGACCTGATAACTGAACGTGCCGCTGTTCGTGTTGTTGAGCGGCGAGGTAATCGTGATCCACGGCGCACCGTTGGAAGGCGACCAAGTGCAACCAATCAACGTCGTGACCGCCACCGAGTTCACTTCGAGTCCCGCGCCGTGCGACGCGCTGTTCGTCGCCAGCGCGAACGTGCAGGGCGCTCCGCCTTGTACCACCGTGAAATCAATTCCCGCCACGCTGACCAGACCCGTACGGAAGAGCGCCGTGGGATTTGCACCCACGCGATAGCTCACCGTGCCGCTGTTGGAATTGTTCAGGCTCGAAAGAATCGTGAGCCACGGCGTGGCCGTGCTGACCGGCCAAGTGCAGCCCGGCAACGTCGTGACGGCGACTGATCCGGTGTTCGCCTGATAAGTGAACGAGGCAAAATTGGTTCCGAGCGTAAATTCGCAGCCCGCGCCGAGCTGGTTCACCGTGAAATTAATTCCCGCCATCCGCACTACGCCCGAGCGCGCGAGCGCGGTCGTGTTCGACAGCACGCGATACGTCACGCTGCCGGAGTTGGTGTTGTTCAACGGCGACTGGATGACGAGCCACGCGTTCGTGTTCTCCACCGTCCACGGGCAGCCCAGCAGCGTCGTGACCGCGACGGTGTTCGTCGCCGGACTGGCGGGGTGCGTCACATTGTTCGTCGCGAGACTGAACGTGCAGCCCGCCGCCGCCTGCGAGACCGCGAAATCCAGACCGGCCATCCGCACCACCGCCGAACGCTCCAGCGCCGTCGGGTTCGCTAGCACGCTCAAAATCACCGCGCCGCTGTTCGTGTTGTTGAGTGGCGACTGCACCACGATCCACGGCGGAATGTTCGACACGGACCACGGGCAACCGACCAGCGTCAGCACCTGCACCGTGTTCGTCCCCGCCGCGCCGCCGACCGACACGCCGAACGAATCCAAATCATACGAGCACACCGCGCCCGCCTGCGTGATGTTGAAGTTCAGTCCCGCGATGCGGACCACGCCGCTGCGCTGAAGCGAAGTCGGGTTTGCCGCCACGCTGTAATTCACCGGCGCGCTGTTGCTGTTGTTGAGCGGCGAAAGAATCGTGATCCATGGCGTGCCGTTGGAAACGCTCCAGGTGCAGCCGACGAGCGTGGTCAACGCCACGGAACTGCTGACGGCTCCAGCCCCATGCGTCGCGCTGTTCGTCGCCAGCGCGAAGGTGCAAACCGCCGGCGCCTGCGCGACCGTGAAATTCAACGACGCGATGCTCACCACGCCCGTGCGCCAGAGCGCGGTCGGATTCGCCAGCACGCGATACGTCACGTTGCTGCTGCCGGTGTTGTTGAGCGGCGAAAGAATTTCAATCCAAGGCGTCGTGTTCGACACCGACCATGCGCAGCCGACGAGCGTGGTCAACGAAACGGAGTTCGTCTGCGCGTCCACACTGTGGACCGCCGCGTTGGTGGAGAGGGCGTAAGCGCAGCCCGCGCCAGCCTGTGCGACCGTGAAGTCCTGGCCCGCGATCCGCAGCACCGCGTTGCGTGGCAAGGCCGTGGTGTTTTCCGCGACCGAGTAATTCACCGTGCCGCTGTTCGTGTGGTTCAGCGGCGATTGAACCGTGATCCAAGCGACGCCATTCGACACGCTCCACGCACAGCCAATCAGTGTCGTGACCGCCACGTTGCCATTCGTGGCCGCAAAGCCGAACGACGCGCCGCCCGGCGCGAGCGAGAAGGAGCACGCCGCGCCCGCTTGGGTCACCGTGAAGTCCAGGCCCTGCACGCTGAACACACCCGCGCGCGGCAGCGCCGTGGGATTCGCCAGCACGCGATACTGAACCACGCCACTATTCGTGCGACTGAGGCCGGAGAGAATCTCGAACCACGAATTCGTGTTCACCACATTCCACACGCAGCCGACCAGCGTGGTGAGCGCGGCAGAATTGGTGGCCAGGTTCGAACCGTGCGACGCGCTGTTCGTCGCCAATGCGAACGTGCAGGCCGCGCCGCCCTGCGTGATGGTGAACGTCTGATCCGCGACGGTCACAACGCCGGTGCGCAAGAGCGCCGTGGGATTCTCGGCCAGCGCATAACTGAACGAGCCGCTGTTCGTGTGATTCAACGGCGGAAGAATGGTCACCCACGCCGCGCCGGTCGTCGCCGACCACACGCAGCCGTCCAGCGTCGTGACCGTGACCGCGTTCGTGACCGCGCCCGGGCCGTGCGCCGCACTGTTCGCGCCGAGCGAGAAGGTGCAGCCCGCGCCCGCCTGCGAAATCGTGAACGACCGCCCGCCGATCACGACCACGCCGGAGCGCGGCAGCGACGTCGGATTCGCTTCCATCGTGTAGCCCACCGTGCCGGTGCCCACTCCACCCGGCACGGTGAGCGTAATCCAAGAATTCGTCGCGACGGCGTTCCACGGGCAATTCACGCTCGTCGTCACGCTCACCAAGCCCGTCGCGGAGCCGGAGCCGTGCGCGCGGTTCGTGGGCGAGAGCGCATACGTGCAGACCACCGCCGCCTGCGTCACGACCAGCGTTTGATCCGCAATGGAAATGAAACCGACGCGCTCCGTGAGCAGCAGATTTTCAGAGACCGCATAACTGGCCGTGCCGTTGCCGTTGTTGGTCGAGGCGGAAAGAATCGTCAGCCAGAAATTCGTCGTCGTGGCCGTCCAGTTACAACCCGCCAGCGTCGCCACGCTCACCGAACTGGTGGCCGCGCTGGCGGTGAAGGATTGCTGCGTCGGCGTCAGTGCATAAACACAGGGCGCGGCGTCTTGCGTGATGGTGAAGACTTGTCCGCCCGCCTGAATCGTGCCGCTGCGCGCGAAGGCCACGGGGTTCGCCGCGAGGCGATACGTGATCGTGTTGCTGCCCGTGCCGCTGGCCGGAGCCACGAGGGTGATCCAGGAATTCGTCGTCGTCGCCGACCACGGGCATTCTTCGCCGGGCGTGTGGATGGCGAAGGAATTGGTCGCCGCGCCATGACCGTGTGGGCGCGAGACGGGCACGAGTTCAAATTCGCAGAAGACGCCGAACTGCGTGACCGCGAAGGACTGGCCACCGATCACAACGACGCCGGAACGGGGCGACACCGAGAGATTCGGCAACACCGTGTAGGCAATCGTCGCGCTGCCCGCGCCGTTCGTCGGCGAGTCAATCGCCACCCACGCGTTCGTGTTCACCACGTCCCACGCGCAGCCGGCGAGCACCGTGAGCGCGACCGTGGAATTGGTGCCGTCCGCCGGATGCGCGCGCGCCGTCGGAGCGAGTTCATAAACACAAGGCGCGGCGGCCTGCACGACCGGGAAGATTTGTCCGGCCACTTCCACCGCGCCCGTGCGCGCGACAATGACCGGGTTCGCCAGCAGCGCATACGAGACCGTGCCGTTGCCGCTGCCGTTCGTGGGCGAGAGAATGGAAATCCAGTCGTTGGTGCTGCTCGCGTTCCACACGCACACGGCGGGGGCGGTGATGCTGAACGAATTCGTGCTGGTCGCGAAACCGTGCGCGCCATTCGTGGGCGAGAGCGTGTAGCTGCAAGTGATGCCGTCTTGCGAGAGCGTGACCAACTGGCCCGCGACCGCGACCACACCGGTGCGGGATTCCAGCGCGCCATGCGCGGCCAGCACGTAATTGATGGAGCCGCTGTTCGTGCGCGTGAGCGGCGCGACGAAGGAAATCCATCCCGCGCCGGCGGGACTGTTCGACACCGTCCACGCGCAGCCGGTCTGCGTGGTGACGCTGATGGAGTTCGTGACCGCCGCGCTGGTGTGATGGCGGTTCAGCGGCGACGCCACGAACGCGCACGCCTCGCCGGATTGCGTCACCAGGAAGGTTTCGCCGCCGATGACCAACGTGCCCGCGCGCTCCACGACGCTCAGATTCGCGGCCACGATGTATTCCACCGTCGCGCTGCCGAGGCCGCTCGTGGGCGAGGTGAACGTGATCCATGAATTCGTGTTCACGACGGCCCACGCGCAATTCGTCGCCGTGGTGAGAGTCACGGTGTTCGTGGCCCCGCTCGCGACGTGCGCGCGGTTCGTGGGCGTGAGTGCATACACGCAGGGCGTGCCGGCCTGGATGAGCGTCAACGTCTGGTCCGCGATTTGCACCGTGCCGGTGCGGCTGATGATGTCGAAATTTTCGGAGAGCGTATAGTTCACCGTGTTGCTGCCGGTGTTGTTGAGCGGGGAGAGAATCGTGATCCAGCCGTGCGCGGTGGAAACGCTCCACGCGCAGCCGATGGGCGCGGCGAGGTTCACCGAGTTCGTCACCGCGTCGCGCGCGTGATTTCGCAGTTGGGTGGAGAGCGCGAAGACGCAGGGCAAACCTTGCTGCACCACCGTGACCAACTGGCCGGCGATTTCCACGACGCCCGTGCGCGCGAGGCTCGTCGGGTTCGCGGCGAGCACGAGCGAGACGGAGCCGCTGTTCGTGTGATTTGCGGAACCGGAAGGCGTGATCCAACTGTTCGTGTTCAGCACCGTCCAGGTGCAGCCGTTCAACGTGGTGACGTTGATCGTGTTTGTGAAAGGCGCCGGGCCGTTCGTGATGTTGAGCGGCAGCACCGTGAAGAGACACGGCGCGGCGCCCTGCGTGATGGTGAAAGGTTTGTCCGCGATCTGCACCGTGGCCGTGCGGTTCGTGCCGTTCGGATTGGCGGCCAGCGTGTATGTCACCGTGCCATCACCCGTGCCACTCGCGCCGGTGAGGCTGATCCAATTCGCGGCCGTGGTCGCGTTCCACGGGCAGCCCGCGCCGTTGGCCGTGATGCTGATGGTGTTTGTGTCCGCGCCCGCGCCGTGGCTGCGGCCCGTGGTCGTCAGGGTAATTTCACAGACGAGCGCGAGTTGCGTGATGACGAAAGTTCGTCCGCCGACGAACAGCGCGCCGATGCGCTGGGCCGGATTCGGGTTTGCCGCGACGGAGTAGCCGATGGTGTTCGTGCCCGAGCCGTTCGTGGCGCTGGTCAAGGTGAGCCACGCGTTCGTGGTGCTGGCGATCCAGCCGCAGTTGCTGCCCGCCTCAATGATGAGCGTGTTCGTGTCCGCGCTCGCCGGATGCAAACGGCTGCCGGGTATCAGCGTGTAAGTGCAGGGCGCTCCGTTTTGCGCGATGGGGAATTCCAGGCCCGCGATCACGACCACGCCCGCGCGCGGCAGCGTGCTGGGATTCGCGGCGAGCGCGTAGCTCACGGTGTTGCTGCCCGAATTGTTCAGGCCGGAGAGGATCGTGATCCAACTGTTCGAGTTGCTCACCGTCCAGTTGCAGCCTTCGAGCGTGGTGACGGCGACGGTCGAGGTGACGGCGTTGAAACCATGCGCGCCGTTCGTCGGCGTGAGGGTGAAGAAGCACGGCAGGCCCGCCTGAGTAATCGTGAAAGTCTGTCCCTGAACCGTGAGGTGGCCGGTACGAAGCGCGCCGTTGGTGTTCGCGGCCAACGTGTAACCGATGCTGCCCGGACCGGTGCTGCTCGCGCCGCTGTTGATGGTGATCCAGCCGTCGGTCGTGCTGGAGGTCCACGCGCACAAGGCGTGCGTCGCGACACTCAACAAGCCCGTCTCCGAACCGGAGCCGTGCGCCAAGCCCGTCGGGTCGAGCACGTAACTGCACGGCGCGGGATTCTGCACGATGGTCAGCAGGCGGCCCGCGACCATGACGAGGCCAGTGCGCGAGAGTGGATCAGGATTCGCGGACACTTCGTAAGTGATGGTCGTGGTATCGAGTCCGTTGGTGCCGGCGGGGAACGTGATCCAAGAATTGAGATTTGAGATCGTCCACGCGCAGCCCGAGATGGTGGTGAGAACCACGGTGTTGTTCACGGCGTTCGGGCCGTGCGTGCGGGTGGTTGGAGAAATCGAGAACGTGCAGGCGGCGGCGTCCTGCGTGATGGCAAAACCCTGGCCGGCGACGAGGATCGTGCCAGTGCGGCTGACGGCAAGCGGGTTGGCCGCGAGCGAGTAGGTCACCACGCCGCTGCCGCTGCCGCTCGCGCCGGACTGAATCGTGATCCACGAGTTCGTGTTGTCCACCGCCCACGCGCAGCCGGCCTGTGCCGTCACGGCGAAGGAATTGGTCACGGCGTTCGGCCCGAGGTTTTGATTCGTGGGCGTAAGCGCGTAGGCGCAAGGCGCGCCGTTTTGCGTGAGCGTGAAAATTTCGCCCGCAATGATCAGCGTGGCGACGCGGGCGGTGATGTTCGTGTTGGGCCCGACGGCGTAGGTGACGCTGCCGGTGCTGGTGCCGCTGCCGGAAAGAATTTGCACCCAGGCGTTCGTGTTCGCGGTGGTCCACGCGCAAGGGCCGGCGACGGCGACGCTGACGGTGCCAGTTGAATCGCTGTGGCTGAGCGTCGCGCTGACGGGATTGAGCGTGGTGGGACAGGGCGCGCTCGCTTGCGACAAGGTGAAATTCGCACCCGCGATGGTGATGACGCCGAGGCGCACGGTGAACTGCGTGTTCGACGCGACGGTGTAGCCGACCGAGCCGTTGCCGAGGCCGCTCGCGCCGGAATTAATGGTGATCCAGGAATTCGTCGTCGTGGCGTTCCACGCGCAGCCGGTCGGAAGGGCCACGCTCACGAGGCCGGTGGCGGTGTTGAAACCGAACGAGGCAGTCGGCGGCGTGAAAACTGGATCGCACGGAGCGCCACCCTGCGTGACGGCGAAAGTTTCACCATTCACGGAAATGGAACCCAAGCGTGAGGCGCTGGCGGGATTCGCGAGCAGACGATAATTCACCGAACCATTTCCCAGATCGCCCGGACCGGAGATGAGAATGATCCAGGCGTTCGTCGTGCCCGCCGTCCATGCGCAGGGCGCAGGTGCGGTGACGGAGAAGGAATTAGTGACGGCGGTGAACGCGTGGTTGCGGCTGACCGGCGTGAGCGCGTAGGTGCAGACCAGCGGGTCTTGCACCAGCGTCAGCGTCTGGCCCGCGATGGCCACGGTTCCGGTGCGCGGGATGATATTCGGATTGGCAGTGACACGATAATCCACCGTCGCGCTGCCGGTGCCGCTCAGCGGGGAAAGGATCGTGATCCAACTGTTCGTGTTCTCAATGGTCCACGGACACTGGTTGCTGGTGGTGAGGCTGATGCTGTTCGTCTCCGCGCCGGGGCCGTGCGCGCGATTCGCAGGCGTGATGGCGTAGTCGCAGACGAACGCGCCCTGGTTCACCGTGAAAGTCTGTCCGGCGATGGTCACCGTGCCGGAGCGCGGAGCGAGCACGGGATTCAACGCGACGTTGAAGGTGACACTGCCCGCGCCGGTGCCGTTCGTCGCGGAGGTGAATTCAATCCACGCGTTCGTGTTCTCCGCCGTCCACGCGCAGATGAAATCGGTAAGCACGTTCACGGAACGCGAGCCGCCGTTGAAAGCGACGCCGGTCGAGTTGGTATTCAGCGCGTAATGGCAATCACCCGTGACGAGCACGTTCGCATCGATGTAAGTAGCGGGCAGGGACTGGGGCACATCGTCGGACACTTCACGGGCCGTGATGCTGTCGCAGAGCAAAACGGTCGTGTTGCTGGAGCCGGCGCCGGGCCGCGCGCGGAAACTGATTTCGACAAGCTGGTTCGTGCCGGCCGGCCACGTTTCCCCCGAACCGATGTCGAGGCCGATGACCACACCGAGCCAGCCGTTGGTCTCAAGCGCGGCCGTGTTGGGCGTGAAGGTGGCGGACGGATACAGGTTGCTGATGGCCGTGCCTCGGCGCACCGGCAGCACGAGGTCGAGCAGGTTCGTGTCGAAGCAGACGGTGAAGCCGAGCGCGTTCTCGTTGCCCAGGCTATCGAGCGAGATGAACAGCGTGTTCGTCTGGCCCCGGGCCACAGTGAAATCATGCGCGCGGATGACGCGGTCCGCGCCCGCACTCTCAACGGCGAAGGCGAGGGCCAATGACAGCACCCCCGCCTGCAACAGCGTGTTCAAACACTTTCTCATTTCAAATTGGTTCCCGAAATTCTTCTCGCGCGTTCCCGCTATTCATCGTGCTTCCTTGGCAAAACTTAATTCATCCTCGTGGCGTCGCGTTGGTTACGGCAGCACGGCGCGCAGGAATTTCATCGGCGCGAGCGGTGGCGGCGCGTGGTAATCGACTCGGCCGGTGATGTTCGTGAGGTCCGCAATCTTGGTCCAGTTCAGGAGGTTCGTGGAGGCCTGGAGTTCCCAGATGCCGGCCGGGCCGCCGCCGAGCCGCACGTTCAAGTCGCCCGCTGGCGAAACCGTCACGAACTCGAACATGAAGCCGTTGGTCGGCGCGGCTTGCGTGAGCACGAGGATCTGATCGACGAGTGTGATGTGGCCCAGGCGCGTGTCGTTTTCGAAATTTGCCGAGATGCTGTAGGTCACGTTGCTGTTGCCGGTGCCGCTGGTCGGGGTGAGGAAGGTGATCCAGTTGTTGGTCGTGGCGATGGTCCACGCGCAAGTCGGACCGGCGGTGATGGCGACGGAATTGGTCGTCGCGCCGAAGCCGTGGTTGCGGTTGGTGGGCGAGAGCTTGTAACTGCACGCGAGGGGCGACTGGCTGAGGGCGAACAACTGGCCGTCGATCTGAAGGTTGCCGGAACGGGTGGCGACATCCCCGTTGGAACTGATGGAGTAGGAGACCGTGCCGTTGCCCACGCCGTTGGTGGCGGAGAGAATGGTCACCCAGGAATTGGTGTTGACCACGTTCCACGGGCAGGCCGCCGGGGCGCTCACGGCGATGCTCGCGTTGGTCGCGGCATAACCGTGGTTGCGGGCGGAGGGCGAGAGCGAGTAGCTGCACACCACGCCGTTCTGCGTGATGACGGAGACGGCACCATCGACGGTGATGGAACCGACGCGCGGCTCGGTCGAGCCGTTGGCGGCGATGGCGTAGGTGATGATGTTGCTGCCAACGCCGTTCGAGCCGGCCAGGAGAGTGATCCACGAATTCGTGTTCACGACCGACCACGCGCAGGGCGAAGGCACGTTCATGGTCAGCGTGTTGGTGTTCACGCCGGGGCCGTGCGTGCGGTTGGTCGGCGAGAGGCGGTAGTTACAGTTCACGCCCTCCTGCGTGATGGTGTAGAGTTGGCCGGCCACGGTCAGGTTGCCGAGGCGCGAGAGCGGGTTCGCGTTAGTACTCACCGAGTAGGAAACATTGGTGCTGCCGCTGCCGTTTGTGCCGGTGAGGAGTGTGACCCAGGGATTCGTGTTCACGACCGTCCAGGCGCAGCCAATGGGCGCGGTCACGGCGATATTCCCAATTTCCGTGTCCGCCGTGTGCGTCTCGTTGTTCGGGCTGATGGACGGCAGGCACGGCGCGGGATCCTGCGAAATGGTGACGCTGCCCTCGTTGATGCTGATCACGCCGCTGCGCGCGAAGGTCGCGGGGTTGGCGGTGATGGTGTAGGTGAGCGAGTTGCTGCCCGATCCGTTGGTGGCCGAGGCGAATTGAATCCACGAGTTCGTGTTGACCACTTCCCACGCGCAGCCGAGAGGCGTGTTGACGACGATGGTGTTCGTGGCCGGGCCGTGGCCGTGATTGCGGCTGAGCGGGCTGAGACTGAGCGCGCAACTGACGCCGAGTTGGCGGATGACCAGCACCTGGCCGGCGATGACGACGCTGCCGGTGCGGCCGCTGGCGTTGGTGTTTTGCAGCACGGAGTAGGCATTCGAGGAACTGCCGTTGCCGCTCGTCGCGGTGAGAATGTTGATCCACGGGTTCGTGTTCTGAATCGTCCACGGGCAGATGCTCAGGACGGTGAGTTGCACGGAGTTGGTCGTGGGGCTGTAGCCATGCTGGCGGTTCGTCGTGGAAAGCTTGTAATTACACAACGCGCCCGCCTGACGGACGGTGAAATTTTGCTCGGCAATGCGGACGACGCCGGTGCGGCCCGTGGACCCGGAGTTCAAGGCGACACTCCAAGTCACCGAGCCGTTGCCCGCGCCGCTCAGGGGCGAGACGTCGATCCAAGAATTCGTGTTCACCACCACCCAGTCCGGACAGCCGCCGACGGGCGTGACGCTCACGGTGTTCGTCTGCGCCTCGGCGTCCGGCGCGACGGACGTGGGTGTGATGACCGCGTTCGAGCAGGGCGTGGGGTTCTGAAAAACGGTGAAAAATTGATCCCACACGTTGAACGAGCCGGTGCGCGCGGCGTTGTTCGGATTCGGCGCGACGGAGTAGCCGAAGGTGCCGCTGTTCGTGCCGGCCGCGTTCACGGTGATGGTGATCCACGGGTTCGAGTTGTTGACGAACCAAGTGCAGCCGGAATTGGCCGGAATGGTCAGCACCTGCACCAGGCCGGTCGAGCCGGCGAAGCCGTGGAGGCGGTTGGTGGGCGAAAGCTCGTAGAGACAGCTCGCGGGATTCTGGCTGATCGTCGTGGTGCGGTTCGCGATGTTGACCACGCCCGTGCGCCAGATTGGCGTCCAGTTCGCTGCGACATGATACGGCACGGAACCGGTGCTCACGCCGCTGATGTTCCCCGGAAAAGTGATCCAGGAATTCGTCGTCGTGGCCGTCCACGCGCAATTTGTCGCGGCCGTCACTTGGATGGGGTTCGGCGGATTGCCCGGCCCCGCGCCGGCCGCCCCGTGGTTCCGGCTGATCGGCGAGACCGCATAATTACACGGCACGCCGTCCTGCGTGACATTAAAGACCTGCCCGCTGACCACGAGCGAGCCGCCGCGCGCGACGGAATCGAGGTTCGCGGACACCGCGTAACTCACGGTGCCCGTGCTCGTGCCGCTCGCGCCGGATTGAATCGTGATCCAACTGTTCGTGTTGACCACGGTCCAGTCGCAACCCGTGCCCGCGCTCACGACGAAGCTGTTCGCCGCCGCGCCGTTGCCGTGATTGCGCCCGCCGGGCGTGATCGAGTACGTGCAGGCCGCCTGCGCGGATGTCACACCCACGGCGGCCAGCACCAGGCCCAACCACCACTTTACTTCCAATGACTTTCTCATGTTTCTATTTCGTTCGGTTTCAAAGGCAGGGACGGGGAACGTCACTGCTTCACTGCGCGGTAAAATCTCTGCGTGATGTTCGTGGCTGGCGCGTCCGTGAATTCCAGCAGGCCCGCCGTGTTCGTGATCGTCCGCACCGTCTGCCAGTTCTGGAGGTCAAGCGACCGCTGCACGAGCCACACGCCCGCCGGTCCCACCATCCGCAGGCTCACCTCGCCATCGGACTCACGGGCCAAGCTGCTGAAGTGGAACTCCGTCCCGCCCACCACCGTCACCTCGCCGTCCGCAAAATTCGCCGCCAGCGCCTGCGCCCCGCCGCCTGACGCGCCGGAATCCGAAATTTCCCGCGCCACCGGCGCGTCCTCGAAAGTCAGCGGCGTCACCACCGTGTTGCTGCCGGTGTTCGCCGCGAAACACAGCTCCACGATCGCCCGCCGTCCCGCTTCCATCGTCACATCCGTGGGAAGAATGAACGCGATGCCGACCACACCGGAGGCCACGCTCGACGTGTTCACAAGAAACATCGCCGCATTCGTCGCGTCCGCGCCCCGTCGCGCCGAGATGAACGTGAGTATGTTCGTGTCGAAGCGAATGCTGAAGCCAAAGCCGTTCTCGTCGCCCTGCGCGTCGAACATCACCGGGAAACAGTTCGTCGCGCCGCGCGCAATGGCCGCATTCGTGAAAGAAAGATTTCGCAGCGAACCGCTCTTTTCCCGGCTGGCCGCGCCGAGGCTCTTCCCGGAGGCAGGAGCGAAGGCGGACGCGCACTCCTGCATCGATACCCGCGCATCCAGCCCCGCCGCGTAACGCCCGGCCTGCACCCAGTCAATCGTCGTCAAAATTCCATCCCCGCACGTCCCGCGCGGCGCGACATCCGCTCGATTCGTTTCGCACGCATCCACCGCCGTAGCCAACCCCGCCACGAAGAGGCCGATTTGCACCCAGTCCGTGATGCCATTCACTCCGTTCGGATTTCCACGCGGCACCACGTCGCCCTTCCAGCCGCCGCACGCGAGACCGTCATTCACCACGATGGCGAAACTTTGCGTCGCGCTCAGGCCGCCGCTGTCCGTGGCCGTGAGGACAATCCAGTTCGAGCTGTTGACCTGCGCCGGAGCGGGCACCCAGGTGAACAAGCCCGACGCATCCACACCCGCGCCCGCCACTCCGTTGAACAGCGCGTAAGAAATCGTCTGCACCGGCAGATCCGCGTCCGTGGCCGTCAGCGACAAACTCACCAGCGTGTTCGAGTGCGCCACCTGCGGCCCCACGAACGGCAGCACCGGCGCGGCGTTGCTCTCGTTGACCGTGATTTGGAAATTCTTCTGGTCGAAGAGCGACGGCGTGCCGTTGTCCGCGACCTTGATCGTGATGACATAAACGCCCGGCCCGTGCTGCTCCAACGTCTGCCAGGTGAACACGCCCGTGGCGGGATGGAGCGTCGCGCCCTCCGGCAAATTCGGTGACGAGAACGTCAGCGCCTGCGCCGGCAAATCCCCATCCGTGCCAACATTCGTGAACGTGATCAGCGCGCCCTCGTTCACCACGCGATTCGCCGGCTGGACCAGGCTGGGCGTGAACCCGTTGTTGCCCACGACGTTGTTCGTGCGCGGCGTGCTGGCCGTCATGCTCACGAAGCCGCCGCCGGTGTTGCCGTCAGGAAAGCGGCCCTGGGTGACGTTGTCCTGCTGCGCGCCGAAGGTGAACGAATCCACGCGCTGCTGGTTGGGGCTGTAGAGGCCCAGGAAGCTCCCGCCCTTGGACAGCTTGAAGTTGGCGTGCAAAGCGTTGGTCGAGATGTTCGTCGCCGCCAGCCCGTCCGCCCAGACCAGGAGGAAGCTCCGCGGCCCGATCACCGCCCGCGGGCTGTCCGGCAGCCGTGACTTGTTTTTGTTGTTCGCGGTGTCGGTCAGGAAGTAGCCGGACAAATCCACCGCCTGATCGCTGAAATTGTACAATTCAATCCAATCCTCGAAGCCGCCGGTGATCGGATCACGGATGGTGGCCGTGTTGCCCGCCATCCACTCGTTGATCAGCACCGGCGCGGGCGAAGGGCTGTTCGTGTCGCCCGGCGTGGGCGTATACATCAACTGGCGCGCGAACAACTGCCCGTCCGGCACGTCGCCGTAGGAGACGTGGTCATTCACATTCGAGTAATTGATATAATCGAGGATCTGGTTCGACCGCGAGAGCACGATGGAGCCGCTCAACGCCTCCAGGCGGAACGACGTGTGCAGCACCGCGCCGGTCGTGAACTGCGGACGCCCATCCACGAAGACCACCCGGAACTGCCCCGGCAACACCACGCTGCCCGCCGGGAAATTCCACGCGTCCAGATTCGTGTAATTCTTCGAGAGCGCATAGCCCGTGAGGTCGAGCGTGTTCGTGCTGCTGTTGTAAATTTCGATCCACGGCTGGTTCGTCCCCGTGTTGTCGAGCAACGTCGCCACGTTGTTCGGCTGCACCTCGTTGATCCACAGCAGCGGATACGGCGCGACCGGGCGCGCCACCGAGTTGTTCGTGCCCGGCGTCGCGTAGAGCAGCCGCGTCGCCACATTCGTCGCGGGCTGGCTGCTGCCCGAGGTCGCGCCGAAACGCGCCGTCAACGTCAGCGTGCTCGTCGTCGGCTTATACCAGAAGCTCAAGGTGTAATTGCTCGACGTGTTCAACGACGGCGAAAGGTCCTGATACATGGAGGCCGAGGAGCTGCCGGAGATGGTCGGGGCCAGCCGCAAACTGTTCGTGCCCGCGCGCGCCCAGGTGTTGGTGGCACGCGTGCTGCCTTGATAACTGCCGTTGAAGGTCCACGCCGCCGTGAGATTCGTCTCGAAACTTCCGTTCCGCACCAGGTTGTTCCCCACGCCCGCGACCGAGCCGAGAACCAGTTGCACGTCATCCACGAACACCTCGCCCGCCGCGTTTAGCCAGAAGGCCAGCCGGTTTCCGTTCGGCACGCCCGTGCGGCTCACGAAACGCCAGTCCGCCGCGCCCTCCCAGTTGCTGACCCGCGCGTGGTCCTGTGTCAAATCCACGAGCTGGAGCGAGACCCCGCTGTTTGTCTGTGCCGCCGCCTCCGACCACGGTGCGCGCGCCTCATACTTCACCTTGCTGATGATGGTGTCGGGCAAGTTCGTGCTCGCCGCCACCTTCACGAGCGTGAGCGTCTCGCCATCCTTGTCCAGGCCGCCGGGAAATTCGCCGGCGACGGTGGCCGCCGCCGCGCCATAAGCCGCCTGAAACGCCGCCGCGTCCTTGACCACGGTGAGGTAGGACAGCGGATTGATGAACGACGCGGGCGGAAAATTAAAATCCAGTCCGCTGAGCCGGTAGCCGCCGAGACCAAACGTCGTGTTCGTCGAACGATTGTAAATCTCCACGTAGTGCGCGTTGGTGATCTTCGGCTGATACATGATCTCGTTGATGACCAGGCTCTCCTCCGGCTTCGAGATGGTCCCGCCGAAATACACCGTGATCGTCCGCGTCGAGTTCGCCAGCAAATTGCTCTTGGCATCGTAGCCGCGCACGGTGAAGAGGTTGGTGGCTCCCGAGAGCGGCAGGCGCACCGTCCAGTTCGTGACCGACGACCACGAAAGGGGATAGGCGATGCCGTTGATGGTGATGATGCGCGCACCGAAAGGAGCCGCGCCGGTGAGGGTGACGAGGGTGCTGCCGTTCGTGAAATTCGCCCCGCCATTCGCGGTGATGCTGAAGGGCGACTTGTTCTCCGACAACGTCTGCAAAATGAAATCGCGGCGGATACCGAGGAAATCCTTCATCTGCTGCGGCGCGGTGGCGGCGATGCCCGCCGCCTGGAAGGCCGCAAACTTCGCATCCATCACCGGATGGAGCACCGAGGGGCGGAGCGGGCCGTTCGCACCGTCTTCGAGCGCCTGCCAGTAGGTGCGGAGCACATAGGGATGCAGGAACAGATTCGAGATGGGCGGGTCCGTGAAATCAAAGAGCGGATCAACCGGCGTGCCGAGATACGCCGCATCAATGTCCCAAATCAAAAACTTCCACTTGTCGCCGCCGGGCTTGGAGAGGAACGAGTTTTGCGCGCCGGCCTTGCTCTCGGTGCCGTCGATACGGCGCGCGCCGTAGAGGTCGGTATTGTTCAAAATACGCTCCGCGGCAAAGGCCGTGGCAAAGCTCGACACATCGACATGCGGAAAGACCTGCGCCGCATAAGCGTCGCCGGTGTTCGTGGTCTTCAACACATCCACGAGTTGGAAGAGGTTCGTGTAATTGTGGATGGATTCCTTGATGGCGCGCTTGCCGAAGGTCTGACGGTAGCGGGCGAGTTTTTTCACGCCCCCGGTGGTGGTGAGGTCCTGCAAGGTGGGTTCGTTGTTGCTGCGGTTCGCCAGGTCATCGCCGTACTCATACCAGTAGCCGATGCGATAGAGGTCGCTCAGGTCGGCGTCGGCATCGGGGAACCACTGTTCGTTGAAGGAAGCGTTCTGGCGCTGCGTGTCCTCGTAAATGAGGCCGCGCCGGAGGCCGTTGATGAACACATGGATCGGGCGGCGGTTCAGCGAGGGGATGTTCATCTGGTTGATGATCCAGTAGCCGAGCGATTCGTTCTGGCAGGTGCGGTCCGCGCCGAACAAGCCCGGCTCCTGGATGCGCAGCGAGGTTTCGCTGAGCAGCGCGTCGTCCGACTTGAGCAGCAACTGATAATCGCAGTTGGTGCCCATGGGCGAGTTGTAGAGTTTTGAGTGGGCCGGGCTGCCCGCGTAATGGCTGCCCGCATCGTAGATGATGCGGCTGTTGCCGTAGATGAAGGTGCCCTTGAAAACTTCGCTGCTCACCTTCTCGGCGGTGATCCAGTCCGTAAGCGTCTGGTCGGTCATCCAGAAACGGTAGCTGGCGAAGCTGGCCACGGGCTGCTTGTCGCCAATATGGACGAGGCATTCTTTCGTGGGCGCGGTCGGCGGGAACTTGGTGGTGCGAACGAACGCGTTGCTGTCCGTGGCGCTCACGTGGAAGGCAATCATCGAGTTGTCCGGCTGGCCGGGAATGGTCGCGGTGTAGAGGCCGTCGCGCGCGAGGAGATCGTTGCCGGTGCCGTTGTCCACCATCGTCAGGTTCGCGGGCACGCCGAAAGGATCGACGCGCCAGGTCAGTTGCACATTGGCCACGCCTTCCTGGTCATGCACGCGGGCGGTGACGACAATGGGGTCGTTCGCGGCGGGCAGCACGGGGCTGTGCGCCACCTCGGTCAGCGCGGGGCCGGCATTGGTCGCGAAACGGCTGTTGCGCGCGCCGGGCGTGCCGAGGTTTTTCGGGACGTTCATCACGCCGGGAATTTCCAGGCCGTTGCCGCGCAGGCGGAAGAGGATTTCCGGGCGGCCCTTCAGCCACTTCACGCTCGCGGTGATGGTCGCGGTCTGGTTGGAGCCGTAGGAATTGGCGAGCACTTTGTTGATGCGGTTCGCACCGGTGTCGCCACGATCTTGGGCGACAACGTGGAGGACGTTGCCGTTCGCGCCGCCGATGGTCTCGATGTACGAGTAACGGTGCGTGCCTTGGAGGAACCATTCGTTCACGCCGCTATTGCCGCTGGAAAAATTGCCGTTCGGCACGGAGACGGACGGGACGCTCGCGGGCGTGACGGAAACTGAAACGTTGTCCACGAGACACTCGCCGGCCTCATAGAGCCAGAGCTGGAGCGCGTTCCACATGCTGCCGGAGCCGCCCAAGTGGTCGAGCGCGCCGTTGACCGTCATGCTGGTCCAGCCAGCCTTGGCGGTTTCGTCGCTATCGGCCCAGTTCGAGGGGAGCCGGTTATCGCTACGCGGGTCGGTCAGTTCCAAGCTGCTGCCACCGCCGTCGCTCCAGTTTCCCCACTTGCCGCCGGTGCCGTAGGTCACGTCGTCGATGAGGATGCGAATGAGATTGGTGGACACGACGCCGAGCAGGTTGGTGCTGATGACGGTGTCGGGCATGTCGAGCACGACGCGTTCGCCGGAGTTGGCCAGCGTGCCGGCGTAGTTGCCCAGCGAGTTGGTGGCGTTCAGGTTCGTGTAGCTGGTCCGCAGACGGAGAATGTCCTTCGCCACAATCAGGTAGGCGTTGGCGGCCAGCATCGTGTTGGTCGGGAAGGTGTAGTTCACGCCTTTGCTGAAACGCCAGTTGGTCAGGTTCACGGCGTTGGTGCCGCGGTTGTGAATCTCGATGAACTCATCGAGGTCATTCCCCGAGATGGGGTTGTACATGATCTCGTTGATGACAATGGCTTCGAGGCGCTGGGCGGAATTGTTCGTGCCGGGCGTCTTGCTGTCGAGGCGGCTGAAATGCGGCGCGCCGTCCGGCGTGCGACCGGTGCTGACGCCATTTTCCTGGCCGTCGAAGCCCACGCAGTCGAGCACGCGGGTCAGGTTCGAGTTGACGAGATAGATCGCCTCGCCGCCAGCACTGAGGGAGAAGCCGAGCTGCGTTTCATTGAACGAAAGGAAACTGGTGGGACCGATGATCGTGCCGTCGGGGATCCGGAATTTGTTGGTCTCGGCGTCATCGCTGAGCCAGCAGCCGGAGAGATCAACGGCGGTTTTGCTGCGGTTGAACAGCTCGATGTAGTCGAGGTCGGGCAGGTCGGTGTGGGCCAGGTATTCGTTGATGACGATGTGGCGGTTCGGCTCGATGTGGAGGCCATCGACACGGCCGGGCGAGCCGCCGATGCGGTCGCTGGCCGCCCAAGCGAGCGGACTGGCTTCGCCGTAGGAGGGGCGCGCGAGAACGAGGGAGTGGCCGGGGCCGTCGGCGGCGAGAGGCCAGCCGTCTTCGTTGTCGTAATTCACTTCGAGCAGGATGGCGTTGGCGGGGTTGCGGAGGCGGAGGGTGCCGGAGCCGTTGCCCAAGTTATTCGTGTAGGGGCCGGTCACACCGCTGATGCCATACACGGCTTGCACGTCGCCGGGCGCGCGGGCGATGACGAGGAAGCCGCCGCCAGGGATGATGGTATTGGCGGGAAAGGTGTAGCTGATGTCGCCGGTGAGACGGTAGCCGCCGATGTTTTCAAAATAGGGATTGGAGTTGTGCAGCTCGACGAATTCGAGTTTGCGTCCGTCGGTGCGCGGGGCGGGGTTGTAGAGAATTTCGGAGAAGGCCAACCCGGTGCGGCGTGAGGAGGGGCCAAGCGGCTCGACGATGGTCGGCGCGGCGGCCGTGTTCGTGCTCGTGTTGCTGCCAAAGTCCCGGAACTCCGCCGTGGTCGTGGCCGCGCCCGTGCGGCTGGACACAGCGAAGCCAAGATAAACCGTGTTCGGCATGGAGATGCTGGCCGAGCCGAGCTTGGTCCAAGTCTCGCCGTCAATGCTCGCGTAACCGTTGAAAGTGCTGCCGCTGCCGGTGCGTTGGAGCCGCAGCCAGGTGTAGGGGTAATTCACCGGGAACGCCCCGCTGCCTTCGGGCAGCACGCCGGTGTTCGTGCGGTATTGGAAGAACACGCCCGCGATGCTCGGCGTGGCGCACACGGAGGCGTATTTGTTCGTGGTGTTCAGGTCTTCGCGCACCATCAGGCTGGCCACCGACCAGGTGTCGGCAAAGTCCAGTCGCGCCACGCGCACCTGCACATCGAAATTTCCGCGCCGGGTCTCGTAGGCGTAGTTGAACGCGTCGCTCGTGCCGAAGAAATCGCCGTGGCCCGCCGTCAAGTCGCCCCCGCCCGCGACCGGGGTGTAGCTCGCCACGGGCGCGGCCCCGATGTTTTGCAGAAAGAATTGCGCGGCCGTGAACGTGAACTGCGAACCGGGTGCGAGGGTGTTGAAAAACGTGGCGCGGTCGCGCACGGAATTCACCGTCAGAGTGTAGGGGCTGCCGAGGGTGAGAATGGTGGTGGTGAAGGTAACGGTGCGGCCGTTGGTGGAGAGAACGGGCGCGCTCAGGGTCCCGCCGGGCAGACTGTAGTTCGCCAGGTTCGTGGCGGTCGCGGGATCGACCAACTCGGTGAAGGTCACGGTCAGCCGGTTGGTGCCGTTGTTGATCACGTCCGCGAGGGCGGGCGGCGTCGTGTCTGCGGTGACGGTGAGGAGGGCTTCGAGCGTGGTGGCGGTGCCGAGGTAGTTCACCAGCACGCAGCGAATGAGGCTGCCGTCTTCGGCCAGGGTCACAGCGGGTTTGTAGAGGGTCGAGTTGGTCGCGCCGGGGAGGTTCGTCCCGTTCTGCTGCCATTGGTAGGTGATGGGATCGAAGTTCGCCACGGTCACGGTGAAGCCGGCGGGCGTGCCTTCGGGGGTCTCGATGGGCTGCGGGTGCTGGCTGATGACGGGCAGCGGCAGGCCGCTGGGCACGAGACGCGTGATGGGAATGGGGCCTTCGACGGTGCCGTCAGGGAGCGTCCAACGGACGGAGAAATGGTCGGGCGGAGACTGCACGGAGAGGCCGCTTTTCATCAGGACTTGGAGGTAATACTGCTGGCCGGCCACGAGGGGAACGGGCGCGGAGGTCTGGTTGGTTTGCACTTGGTATTGGCCGGCGCTGGCGTCGCTGGCCGTGGTGACCCAGGCGACGACTTTGGCGCTGGTGGTGGAGGCGTTGGTGCCGACGAAAAGGGTGGCGCTGTCGTGGGCGGAGATTTGGAAGATATAATTGCCGGTCACGGGCGGAACGAGGGCGGCGCGGAGGCGCTGGCCGTAATTGTTCGTGGGCCACGCGGGCGTGGCGAGTTCGTGGGTCAGGACTTCGGCGGTGAGCGGGAAGCTGGGATAGCCCGCGCTGTTCGTGAGGTCGGTGAGCTGGCTGCCCGAAATATCGGCGAAGACCTGGCGGTAAACGCCTTTGAGGAGCGCGGCGAAATTCGCCGTGGAACCGGGCGCGATGGTGTTTTGGGCGGCGGCGCGGTCGCGGAGGTTGTTGACGGTGAGGGTGTAGCTGGTGCCGCGCGGGAGGTAGGAGGTGCCGAGGAGCACGGTGCGGGGCTTGGCGCTCAAGGTCGCGCTGTGGATGGTCGCGCCGTTGTTCAAAGCGTAGTTCGCCGGGTTGGCGGCGGTGGCGGGGTCGAGGTCTTTGGAGAAAACGGCTTCTAGGGCGTTGGTGCCGGTGTTCGCCGCGTAGCGCAGGACGGGGGCGTCGGTGTCGGGAGTGACGCTGAGGGTGACGACGGCGCTGGTCACGGCTCCAAAGTTGTTGCTGACGATGCAGGCGAAGGTGGTGGCGTGGTCGTTGGTGAGCGCGGCGGACAGGGTGTAGGAGGCGCCGTTGACTCCGGCAATGATGGTGCCGTTGCGTTGCCAGCGATAGACGACGGCGTCGAGGTTGCTCACGGCGATGCGGAAGGTGGCGGGAAATTGTTCGAGCAAGGTGAGGTTGGCCGGCTGCGTGATGAGGACGGGCGCGCTCACCGCCGCCTGGCCGAAGGGACGGAAGTAGCTCGCGGGCATGGGCTGTTCGTAGGTGCCGTTCGGCAGCTTCCAGCCGACGGCGAAGGAGTCGTCGCCGTTACCGGTCTTGTGCAGGGCCTCGACGTAGTAGCGGCGGCCGGCTTCGAGGAAAATGTTCGTCGATTGCTGGGTGGAGAAAACATACCAGGAGCGGGCGAGCGCGCTGGTGAGGTTGTAGGCGATGCCGCCTTTGTTCGCCGCGCTTTCATCTTCGCTGATGTAGAGGATGCCGGAATTTTGGGCCTGCACCCAGAAGACGTATTCGCCGGTCACGGGCGGGGTGAGGAGACCCCGATAGCGCTGGCCGTAGTTGTTGTCGTAATTCGAGGGCGTCTCGAAAAGATTCGTCTCCACCGCCACCAGATCGGGCGCGGGCGGAAAGACGTTCGTGAAACTGAGTAGCGTGCTGCCCGGGATGCCGAGGTAAATCTCGCGATACAGGCCGGTGGTCTGCGCGCGGGCGGCGGGCGTGAGAACCGCCGCAACGCCAAGCAAAGCCACGGCGATCCAGAGCCGAAAGACGCGCGCCGAGAGCCGGGCGGACTTTTCGGCCCTCGACTCTCGACTCTCGACTCTCGACAGATTTCGGTTCCTCTTCTGATTCTGATTTTCCATGTGACTAAAATTTCCCGTCCCGCCCCGGCAGGACGCGGCCAGCGCGCAGCATGACCGGCTCTTTCTGACCTGAATCACGCGATTGATTGTGCGTGGCGTGGCTGCCGGATGGCCCGGGATTCGGGCCGATCCCAGAACTTTGCGCGCCCGGGGCGTTCTTTCCTGCGTCTCCACCCACCGGATTTCCGCCCTGCGGAACCGGCGCGTTATCACCCAGCTCCATGCGCCGCCCCAAAGACCCGCGCGGCTGCTCTCCAGTCCCGCTTGGGCGGGACGCGACCAGTCCCCGAAGCGCGCAAACCGTAGCCACGACCAGACATACGTTCCATCTGGGTAAAACGCGCATATCCCTGCGTGGTGTAATTGCGTAACCATTCCATCCGCACAATTCCTATGCCGCCCGGAATCAGGCGCGAAAAAACGCGGCGCTCGCGCGCCGCGCTCTGGAGCGGGCGTACTCACGCCTGGCCCAATGAGTTGAGATCCACCCACCCGCGCGTCACGGCGAACTTGACCAGTTCCGTGGCTCGTCGCACGCCGAGCTTGCGCATCACGCGCTGCCGGTGCTTCTCCACAGTCCGCACGCTCAGGCTGAGTTGGGTGGCCATGTCCTTGTTCGGCAAGCCCTCGACAATGAGGGCGAGCACCTGCTTTTCGCGGTCGGAGAGCGGTTTGGGGCCGGTGTCTTCCAGCTTGCCGCCGTTCTGGACGAATTCCTCGAAGAACGCCTGCGCGACATCCGGCGCGAACGAAGTTTCGCCCCGGTGAACCTTCTCAATGGCGTTCACCAGTTCGAGCGGCGAGGCGTTCTTGCTCAGGTAACCCGGCGCGCCCGAGCGGACCACGTCCCGCACCACGTCCCGGCCTTTGCGTCCACCGAGGATCAGCACCCGCACCTTGGGATGCGACGTCTTGAGCGAACGCGTCGTCTCCAGCCCGTCCATGCCTGGCAACGAACTGTTCATCACCACCACGTCGGGCGTGTGGGCTTTCACGCCGGCGATGGCCTCCTGCCCGGTGGCCGCCTCGCCCACCACATCGAACTGCACATGCCGGCTCAAACACGACCGCACGCCTTCGCGCACGTAGGGATCATCATCCACCAACAGCACCTTGATATTCATAAAGTTAGCGACTCACCGAGTTTTGTTTTTTGCTGCTCTAAAATTTCGTTCAGAACTCTGAACTCTGAATCTCGAACGGCGGTCGTGCCCCGTTCCGAGTTCAAAGTTCGACTGTTCATGTTCAAAGTTTCCCTTCACGGACTCTGCAATTGATAAAACCGCGACCCGTTCGTGGGCGTTGGGAAAGTCACCGACCACACCCCGCCGTTCAGCACCGGCCCGTTCGTCACCGGCGACCACGCCACCGGCGAGGTCAAGTTGGTCGTGCTGAAAAGCTGCGCGCTTCCCGCCGACTGCGGCCACGACAAGGTGGCGAAACCATCCGCGCTCACGAAACTCAACGCCGGATTCGTCTGCACCGTGACCGTGAACGTCTGCGCGTCCGTCATCAGCGGCGCCCCGCTGTCCACTACTCGCACCGTGATGTTCAACGGCCCAAACGCCTGATCATTCGCCGGCGTCCACGAAAACAAACCGCTCGTCGGATGAAGCACCGCCCCGCTCGGCGCACCCGCATCCAGCGAGAACGCCAACCCCTGCCCTGCATCCCCATCCGCCGCCGCCGCCGTAAAAGTAAGAAGACTGTTCCGCGCCACCGACCGGTTCGTCACCACGCCCAGCACTGGTGGCGTGTTGTTCTGATGCGGCGTGAGATTCGTGACCGGGATGACCTGCTTCGACTCCCCCGGCGGCAGCCACGAGAGCACCGCCGTCCCCGCCCCGCCCGCGTTGAAATACTCTAGCGTCACCGCGTAAAATTGCCCCGCCGCCAGCGTGATTAAACCCACGTCCTCCGTGACCGCGTGCGCCGACCAGTTGCTGATGATGAGTTGGTTGTTGATCCACAGCCGCACCCCGTCATCGCTCAACGTGAAAAATTGATAAGACCCGCCCGCGTTCGCCTGCACCTTCCCCGTCCAGCGCGCCGAATACGTGACCGGCATCGCCGTCGGCTCGGGCGAATTTGTGTTCCAGGAAAAATTCACCGCCTCGTCGATGCGCGTGAACACCGGCGTGTTAAACGACGCCCCCGAGAAATACGCCCCGCGCAAACCTTGATCCGCCGGATAAAGCTGCGCCGCGGGCACGACATCCTTCGCCACGCCCGGCTGTGTCCAGAACAACTGCGCCGCCGCGCTGAACGACCCCTCGAAGTATTCCATCGTCACGTCGTAGTAGCGCCCCGCCACCAGCGCGAGGCTCCCCGAATCCTCCGTCAGAAAATGTCCCGTCCAATTATCAATGATGAGCTTCCCATCAATCCACAGCCGCACGCCCTCATCCGACACCGTGTGGAACTGATGCACGCCCGAGCGGCGGGCCTGGAGGCGGCCCGTCCACCGCACGGAGAAATCATTGACGGACATGCCCGCGATGGGTGCCGAGTTGCCCCAGTTGAAATTGATGTTCGTGTCCACGCGCGCCTGGAAAAGCTGGTTGAGCGAACGATCCACAAAATACTCCGCCTGCAACCCCGTCCCCCGCCCCGCCGGTTCCGGCCGTTGCACCGACACGCTCACCACGCGGCTCGTCGCGCTCAGGCCTGAGTTGTCTGTAGCCACCGCATGGAATGAATAATTTCCTACCGCCAAATTCGGCAGCACCATCGTGAAAGGCGGTGCGAACAACTGCCCCACACGCGTCGCGCCGGAATAAAAATCCACCACCGCCACCGCGCCATCGCCATCCGCCGCGTCCGCCGTCAGGGACACGTTCGCGGGCGCGTCCAGCGCCGTGCCGTCCTCGGGACTGGTCAGCGTCACTGTCGGCGCGGTGCGGACGTAGCTGATGATGAGCTGCGGCACATTGGCCGCGCTGTTCTCGCGCGCGCCGTAGCTGACGAATTCGCTGCTCGACGTGTTGGTGGACACATTCGTGCCCGTGCTGGAAATGCGGAAGGCCAACGGACCGCCGGCCGCTTGCGCCGGCGCGATGAACGCCGTGACCGGAATGGTGGAAGTAAGATTGTTGCCCACGACCTGCCACGTCACCGTGGGCGCAGTCGAACCCGGCTTGGTGTTCCAGGTGACGCCCGTTTCCGTCCACGAATGGTCCGTGACCAAGGCCGCCGTGTGAAAGACCGGCTCGACAAACGAGCGTGTGACCAGCCGCAAGTTCGCGCCGATGATCGTTCCCGGCACCGACGACAAATCAAACCGCAGAAACGCCTCGCGCGTGGTGCTCGCACTGCCCGCCTTCACCGAGAGCGTGGTGCCCGTGCCGAAATTTGTAACTGCCGCCGCGCCGTTCTGCACATGCGCGTCCGCGATAGCGAGCAGCGCGTTGGTTTGAAACGCACCCACACTGAACCGCGCGCGCAAGGTCGCTCCAAACGTGTTGCTCGTGTTGAAGAGCAGCCGCAGCGGGCTGGTCTGCAACACCGTCACGCCCGCATCCACGGACAGCACCGCCGTCACCGAGTTCGTCAAATCCACCGTGAGGCCCGCCGTGTTCGTTTGCGTGGGATCGGAGACGCCGATGTCCAGCACCGTGCCGTCGTTCTTCAAAATCGCCGCCGCCTTGTGACTGAAACTGATGCCCGCGCCGGAAACCTGGTTCGACGTGTCGCGCCAGTGATTGATGCCGAGCAGTCCGAGCCGGTTCTCGCGCACCGCCGTGGCCGTGCTGTTGTTCTGCAAAATCGTGATGTCCGGGCTGGCCGCATAAGCCGCCACGCCACTCGCTGACAGGCCGGGCAGCAACACGTAGGAGTAGGAGCCGTTGCTCGGATTCGTGCCGTGATCGACCAGCATCGTCAGGTAATGCCGCGTGTGTTTGGTGGTCGAACCGTAGGTGGTGTTAACCTCCTTCATCGCGCCGGAGCGGGATTCACGCAGCGCCTTCACCGTCGTACCTGATGGGAAGAAATACCCAATGTCCGACCCGTTTACTGAACCGGCGAGATGCGCCCACGACGTACCCGCCATTGACTCGCACCAACCGGGGCCGCTCGGCTTGGTTGCGCCGTTCACGGTCAAAGCGTTGTGGCCGTACAGTCCGAGGCGACGATTCTCGATGATCGTCTCCACGCCGCTGTTCGTTTCCGAACTGCTCACGCTGTTGCCCACGCAGACGATTTCGTTGTCGAAGACGAACCACGACTTGCGCGCGGAGAGCGTGCTGACCCAGGTGTTCAGGTGCATCGCGCTCACGCCGTAAAGTCCGAGAATGGACGCGCCACCCGTCTGGTTGTTCGGGCTGCGATACGAATCGCCGGAGCCATTCGAGCGCGTGAACAGGTCCACGGTGGTGCCCGGCATCCGGTAAGGATCCACGGTGGACCAGAATTGGTCCGAGTACTGGCCCAGGTCGCGGTTGTAAATGTAAGTCATGCCCTCGCCCGTGTACCAGCCCTTGAGATTTTCCCCGCGCGTGGATTCGTAATTCCCGATCCGGCTCGACGACATCGAGAGGCCGAACGTCCAGTCCGGCGTGTGATGCACCACGCGATCCATGCCGGGGAACTGGCGATGCTCCGTGGTCACGGCCGGCGCGGGGAGGTTCGTGTCGTTCACGGCCGCGCTCGCCCAGACGTTGTACGGTGGCGACTGCGCGGTGAGGAAATTGCGATACGTGTCGGAGAGAATGACGCCCTTGGCAAACGACTTGAACGCCGCCGCCTCGGCGGGCGGGGCAACCTGCGCGACGCGCAAAATTGCGCCGAGCATTTCCTGCCCGCGCTCATGGCCGTCGCCGTTGCGCGTGTGGTAGCGGCCATCGACCATTTCCATCGCCGCGCCGCGCGCGAAGAACGGCTGAAAGGAATCCCTCACCCAGCGGAAGACGTTGGTGTGCGCGGGATCGGTGATGGCCCAGGTCGAGCCGGACAGCAACTGCATGATCGCCCCCATCGAATCAAGCAGCTCGACTCCGTAGCCGGCATTGTAGGGAAAGAAGCGGTGAAACACGAACGAGCCGTCGCGGTAGAAGCCGTCGTTCTCGGTCACGTAGGGAAACACATCGCTCAAGGCCGCCCGCGCCAGCGCGATCTTGTTCGAGTCCTGCACGATGGCACCGCGCACCGCGACCACGAGCGACTGCCAGATTTTGTTGGCCGCCGTGAGATTGGTGGTGATGGAACTGTCGAACGGCGTGGGCGTAAAGTGATTGACCGCGCCCATATAGTTGCTGACCTGCGCCGGAGTGAGGTTCGAGTAGAGCAGCGTGGTGATGTCGTTCAACAAGAGGGGGGTGGCGATCTCGAAATCGAACCAGTTGTCAAAAATAACGCTCGAAGGGTTGTAGTGGTTGGTGTGCATCCAGTCCAACCCGTTGAAGATGGCCGCGCGCAATCCGGTGTTGCCCTCCAGCGCCGAGTCCTTCACCGAGTAGGCCAGGGCCATGATGCGCAGGCGCGAATAGGTGCCGGTGATGTCGCTCGAATCGGTGGTGAGGTTCGCGTAAGTGTTCCAGAGATTGGTGCGCGTCGGGCTGGTGTTCATCGAGGACCAGTAGGACTGCGCGCTGTTGCCGATGGAGTTGATCCAGTTCTGGTAAAGCGGATTCGCGAAGCTGGCATTCGTCCCTTGCGTGAGCAGGTCGCGCCAGCGCAGGCGCAACGTGTCGAACTCGCTGGCGCGCGCAGAGAAAACAGAAAGTAGAAAGCAGAAAGCAGCAAGGAGCAGCGCCCGCGCACGGAATGCGTGCGCGGCCGATTTCTGCTTTCTGTTTTCTGCTGTCGTCATTTCGTCCCAGGTTTCCAGGTTTCCACCGTCGTCGGCGCGCTCGACTGCTGCCGCTGCACGTCGAGGCCGATGGCGCGTTCGAGCCGCGCGCGGGCCACGAGGTAATCGCGGGCCGCATCGATCTGGGTGGTGCGCGCCTCGGTGAGCGAAGTCTGCGCGTCGAGCACGTCGAGCTGCGTGCCGGAGCCGGCGTCGTAGCGCGCGGAGGCGAGGCGGATGGCTTCGTCGGCGCGTTCCACGTTCTTGTCCTGCGAGGCCAGCACCTCGCGGGCTTCGATGAAGCTGGAGTAAAACGTGCGGACTTCCTTGTCCACGCGGCGGGCCTGGTCGGCGAGATTCAGGGAAGATTTTGATTCCCGCGCCCGGGCCTCGACCACTCGTCCTCGCGTGCCGAGGCCGTCGAAGATGTCCCATTTCATTTCCACGCCGGCCACCAAGCCGTGGGTCTCTCCGTAGAAATCATCGGTGTATTCATGGTTGTAGGCCTTGTAGCCGCCAAAGATGCCGAGCGAAGGCAGGTAGCCGGAGCGGGCAATTTTCACGCGCTCGTGCTGGAGTTCCATCTCGGTGCGCGCGGCATGCAACTCCGGCCGGCGGACGCGCGCGAGTTCCAGCGCCTCGGCCAGCCCCACGGTATATGGCGTGGCGTCGAGCTTGGTGGTGAGGGTCATGGGCACGTCTTCGAGGACGTTCGTCGGCATGTCGTAGCCCAGGGCGTTGACGAGCGTGTACTTGGCGGTGCGAAAACGGTTTTGCGCGCGGATGACCTGCGGGCGGGCGTTGGCGACCTTCACTTCGCCGCGCAACACGTCGAAGCGCGGCACCGCACCGGCCTCCAGACGGCGGCGGATGTTTCCCAGTTCCTCGGTGAGCAGTTTCACGGCGGCCTCCTGCACCGCGATTTGCTGTTCGGCGAGGAGCACGTCGTAGTAGGCGGTGCGGACTTCGAGGAGCGTGTTCGCAATCACGGCCTGGTATTCTTGGAAGGCCTGCTGCTTGACGAGCCGCGCCGCGCGCCACGCCGCCGCGAGCTTGCCGCCCTCATAAATTTTTTGGGTGAGGCGGATGCTGCCGGTCCAGTTGTCTTCGTGAGGCAGATAGTCGGGTTGGTTGCTGAAGGGATCACGGTCTTGCGCCTCGTCGTGCTCGTAGCCGGCGGCACCGGTGATCTTGGGCAGCACCACGGCCCGGGTTTGCACGGCCACGCCGTGCGCGGCCTCGAGGTCGTGCTGGGATTTGAGAATGTCCGCGTTCTGGCCGAGCGCCACGCGGACGGCTTCGTCCAGCGACAGCGGCTGCGCGAGCCAGGTCGCGGCCCCGGCGGCGCGCGAATCCCCGAGCGCCACGGCCAGCGCGGCCACGGCACAAAGCATCACTCTCCGTTGTTTGTCCTTCAGCATAGTAAAAACTCACATCCCACTTGCGCTTGGAGCATTCATGGCGCGGGCTGGCCGCGCCGTCGCTCCGAGCGAAGGCGGGTCAGTACTCCAGCACCCGGTAAAATCTCATGGCGGTGCCGAGTCCGTCCGCGACGGTGGCGGTGATCACGTCGGGCACGATTTCTCCGTTCACGACTTTCCAAGTGACCAGCACTTCGGTGTCGAGGAGCGTCCACTGCGGGTCGGTCAGCTCTTCCTTGAAATACACCTTGTAGGTCTTGGACGCGCGGCCGTCCCACTGGATGTAGAGCGTGTTGTCGCTCACCGAGAGTTGGAGGTTCGACACGCCCACCGGCGCGTTCGTGTTGGGTGGCGAGTCGTCAAAGGAAATTTGATCGATCCAGCCGCGATCGGCGTTGGTCGAGATGGAGCCGTTCTTGTAGTAGGTCCACTCCAGCACTTGCGGACCGGCGGCGAGGGGGAAGGTGCGGAACTGCCAGTTCACTTCGCCGGAAATGGAGGCCTGCGGCGCGCCGTTGATGTAGAAGGCGAGGTGGTCCGCGTTGGTCTCGGAGGAAACTTTCCACCAGAAGCTCACAGTGCCGGGGCCGTTAACCATCGTCTCCATGGTGCTGGCCTGGTTGTCGAAGATGCGTCCGCTCCGGGCCGCGTCGGTGCCATCGTGGGTGACCACGGTGTGGCCAATCCACGCGGCCTCGCCCACGGTGGTGAAGAAGAGGTCGAAGGAATCCACGGCTTCGGCCAGGTCGATGACCGGCAGCACGGTGAGCAGCGCGGGGGTGCTCGCGGCCTGGCCCACGGCATTCGTGATGACGGCGTGGTAGTGGCCGGCTTGGGCTTGGGCGATGTTGTAAAGGGTCAGCTCCGAGGTGGTCGCACCGCCGATGGTGGGGCCGTCGGTCACGGCGTTGGTGCCGTTATGGAACCACCGATAGGTCTGGGGCGCGGTGCCGGTGGTGGTGACGCAGAAGAGGACGATGTCGCCCGCTTCCACGCTCTGGCTGGCGGGCTGCATGACAATCGCGGGCGGCGTGGCCGTGACGAGCACAATGGGCGGCGGGGTCTGATTGTAATAGACGTAGTCCACCCAGCCGCGGTCTTCGCCAGCGGCGAGGGTCGCGTTCTTCGAGTAACGCCATTGGAGTTCGTGGCTGCCAGCGGGCACGTCGTAGTTGATGAGTTGCCAGCCGACTTCGCCGGAGATGCGGACTTGATCGGCGGCATCGACCATGAAGCGGAGGTAGTCGTGGTCGGCTTCAGAGGAAATTTTCCACCAGAAACTCAGCGGGCCGGGACCGGTGACGGTGGTCTTGATCCAGGTGTAAGTGCTGTCGGTGGCGGGGCCGGTCTGCGCGGCGTCCACGCCGTCGCGCGTCACGCCCGTCTGGCCTTTCCACGGCTGGGCCGTGCCGCCGGTGGTGAAGGAGAGTCCGCCGTCGAGCGCGGAATTAATCGACACGTTGGTGCTCAGCACGAGCGACGCGCTCACGCTCGTAGCGGTGCCCACCGAATTGGTGATGACCACCGAGTAGCCGCCCACGCTGCCCGCGCCGGCGTTGCTGACGACGAGCGAGGCCGCGTTCGCGCCGGCGAAGCTCGCGCTGTCCGCCAGCGGCGAGCCGTTGAACAGCCATTGATAATATACGGGCGGCGTGGCGGCGGCGACGACGGTGAAGGTGACATCGTTCCCCGGCTCCGCGCTCTGATTCGCGGGCTGCGTAATAATCGTCGGCGCGAGCAGGCCGAAGGAAACTTGATCCACGAACGCGCGGTCCAGACCGTTCGTGGTGCTGCTGTTTTTCGAGTAGGTCCACGTCAACGTCTGGTTGCCGGAGCCGATGTTGATCGAACGGAACTGCCAATCCACCTCCCCCGAAATGCGCACCGCCAAAACCCCGTTCGTGAAGAGCGACAAATAATCCCCATTCGTCTGCGAAGAAACTTTCCACCAGAAACTCACCGCGCCCGGCCCCGAGAAAATCGTGCTCATCGACGTGCTCCCGTTGTGCCCGATGCCGCCGCTGCGCGCCGCGTCGCTGCTGTCATGCGTCACCGCCGCGTGACCCGTCCAAGCGGTCCCGCCCTGCGGGATCGTCCACGTCAGGCCCGGCGTGTCCAGCGCCTCATCCAGCGGGATGAGCGAATAAACCGTGAGCGTGGCCGCCGCACTCACCGCGCCGCCGGCCTGCCCGCTGACGAGCACGCGATACGCGCCGCCCTGGCCGGGCTGCACGCCCGTGAGCAGGAGATTGGAAGTCGTCGCACCGGTGATGCCGTCGCCATCTGCGAGATCAATTCCTCCGCGCTGCCATTGATACGTGAAGGGCGGCGTGCCCGCGACCGTGACCGAGAAACTCGTGTTCGCGCCCGCATCCACGCCGCGACTGACCGGCTGCCCCGTGACCACCGGCGCGACCGCACCGAAGGTCACCTGATCGAGCCACGCCCGATCCTGGCCGACGACGGTGGTGCTGTTTTTCGCGTAAGTCCACGTCAACGACTGGTTCCCCGCGCCGAGCGAAAGGGTGCGCGTTTCCCAATCCTGTTCACCCGAAATGCGGACCGCCAAAACCCCGTTCGTGAAGAGCGACAAATAATCCCCGTTCGTCTGCGAAGACACCTTCCACCAGAACGACAACGTGCCCGGCCCAAGGAGCGTCGATTGGACGGAAGCCGAGCCGCTGTTCGGCACGCCCTGGATGCGCGCCGCATCCACGCCATCCTGCGAGACATCGAGCTGCCCGACCCAAAGCGGCGACCCGGAGGCCGACCACACCAAATTCGTGGTGTCCAGCGCCACGTCGAGCGGGACGAGAGTGTTCACCGTCAGCGCTGCGCCGCTGCTCGTGGCCGTGTCCACGGAGTTCCCGAGGTACACCGAGTAACTGCCCGCGTCACCCGGCTGCACATTGGCCAGCGTGAGCGTCGCGAAGTTCGCCCCCGGAATATCCACGCCGTTGCGCCGCCACTGATAGGCAAACGGCGGCGTGCCATAGACCCCGAAGCTGAACGTGACCGTCGAACCCTGATCCACATTCGTGCCGGACGGCGGCGTGGTGATGGACGGCGGCGTGGGAATGAAAACAAAATTGTCCACCCAGCCGCGATCCTGGCCGTTGGTCACGCTGCCATTCTTCGCGTAGGTCCATTTCACGATCTGGTTGCCGGGCAGCAGGGCCAAAGTGCGCTGCTGCCAGTCCACTTGGCCGGAGATGCGCGCGACCGAGGTGTTGTTCGTGTAGAAGATGAGTTCGTCGCCGCCCGAGCCGCTGTTCGTCTGGCTCGACACCTTCCACATGAATTGCACGGTGCCCGGTCCGGTGATGGTCGCCTGCATCGTCGAGCTGCCGCTGTGCGCGGTGGTCGGACTCTTCACCGCATCCACGCCGTCGAAGGTCGTCTGGTTCTGTCCGATCCAGCCGGGGCTGCCCGTGGTCCAGACGTAATCCGCGTTATCAATCGCCTCGGCAATCGGGAAGGTCGGCAGCACCGTGAGCAGCGCGCTCGCGCTGTTCACCACCGCCACCACATTGCTGACTTCCAGCGTGTAATTACCCGCCTGCGCCAACTGCACCCCGCTCAAATTCAACGTCGGCGAACGCGCGCCGCTGATGCCGCCGCCATTGACCAGCGGCAGTCCATTGTGCCGCCACTGGTACGAGAGCGGCGGAGTGCCGCGCACGCCGGCGGAGAAGCTCACCGCCGAGCCTTGGTCGATGACGCGCGCCACGGGGTTGTTCGTGATGATGGGCGCAATGGGCGCGAACACGACCTGGTCGATGAACACCTGGTCGAGTCCGTTCGTGAACAAGCCGCTCTTGTTGTAATTCCAGGTGAGGACAAACGTGCCCGAGTCGAGATCATACGTGCGCTGCGACCAGTTGTGGTTGCCGGAAATTTCTGAGGTGGTGCTGCCGTTGATCTCGAAGCTCAGGATGTCCACGTTCGTTTCCGTGGACGCACGCCACCAGAAGCTCAACGTGCCGGGGCCGCTCACCGTGGTGCGCAACGTGGTGGCCTCGCTGCCGGGCATGGAACCGTTGCGCGCGGCGAGGCCGTCGCGATGAATGTTCGTCGAGCCGACCCACCACGAGTAGCCGTAGGTTTCCCAGACGAGGTTGCTGTTCAACGCCTGGGCGAGCGGCAGCGAAGGAATGACCTGCAAGGTGAACGGCGGACTGACGGCGGAGCCGGCGGGGTTCAACACTTCAACCTTGTAGATGCCGCTCTGCGCCGGCTGCGCGTTGGAAATGGTCAGGCGCCGGTTGCCCGTCGCGCCGGAGAGGAAGCCGGGATAGTACGGCACGTTGGTGTCACCGTTCACCAGGTTGGTGCCGTGCAAGGTACCAGGCGCGGTGAAGTTCCATTGATACGAGAGCGGGCGCGAGCCGGAGGCATCGACGTTGAACCGCACCGTGGTGCCCACATCGACGATTTGCAGCTCCTGGCTGGTGTTCGTGATGATGGGCGCGGTCGGGCCAAAGGCGACTTGATCCAGCCACGCGCGATCCAAGCCGGAGAGGCCGGTCGCGCTCTTGGTGTACGACCAGCGCAGCACCGTGCCGGGATTGTTGATGGTGAAGGTGCGCTGCCGCCAGTCCGTCTCGCCGGAAATGTTCGCCGCTTCCACGCCGTCAATCGTGAAGCGCATCCGGTCCTGGTTGGTCTCGGAGGAAGATTTCCAAAAGAAGGAGATCGCGCCCGGCCCCGAGACAACCGTCTGCACCCAACTCGTCATGCCATGGCCGATGGTTCCGCTCACCGCCGCATCGATGAAGTCGGATTTGATGTTCGTCTGGCCGCGCCAAGGCGCGCCGCCCACCGACGTGCCGGTGACCCAGAGCAGGTTCGTGTGGTCCGTGTCGAGCGCGACCGGCAGGGAGATGATGGGAATCACGCTGAGGAAAACCTGCTCGCTCACGTCGAGGCTGTAGGGGTTCCGCACCAACACGTCGTAGAGGCCGGCCTGCGACTGCTGCACGCCGCTGATCAGGAGCGTGGGCGTCTTCGAGCCGAGCACGTTGCCGCCGTCGGAAAGTTCCTGGCCCTCGAAGCGCCATTGGTAACTGAGCGGCGCAGTGCCGAGTGCGGAAATCGAGAACGTCACGTCCTCGCCCGGGTTCACTTCCACGCCGACCGGTTCCTGCACGATCACGGGCACGCTCGGACCGGTCGTGGGAACAAAATCCACCTCGTCGAGCCAGCCGCGATCCGCGCCGGCGATCCCGCCCGCGTCCTTGCGGTACGTCCAGCGCAACGTCACCGGGCCGCCCGGCACGGAGAAGGAGAGATACTGCCAGCCGGTCACGCCGGAAATCTGCGCCCATGTCGAGCCGTTGACGGAGAAGGTAAGATGATCGGCGTTGGTCTGCGAAGAAACATTCCACCAGAAGCGGATCGTGCCGGGGCCGACGACGCCTGTTTCAATCCAACTCGAATCGCCGTGGCCAATCGTGCCGCTCTGCGCGGCGGCTTCGCCGTCGTGCGTCACGTTCGTCTGCACGGTCCACGGCGCGCCGAGGTCGGTGCTCCAGGTGAGATACGGCGCGTTCATCGCTTCGCCCACGGTGAGCGCCGCGATGATGTTGAACGCGACGGGCGAACTGACCAGCCCGCCGGCGGCGTTGCTAATCGCCACGGAGTAGAGGCCGCCTTGCAACGGCTGTGCGTTGTTCAAGGTGAGCGTGGGCGTGGTCGCGCCGCTCACGCTGCCGCCGTTGTTGATGTTCGTGCCGTTGCGCTTCCACTGGTAGGACAGGGGCGCGGTGCCGGCGGCGACAACAGTGAAACTAGCGGGCACGCCCTCGTTGACGGTGAGCGCGGCGGGCGGCGTGGTGATGCTCGGCGGCGTCAGCACGACGAGCGCGGCGTTGGAACTGGTCACGAAGCCAACGGCGTTGCTGACGACGACGGAATAATTTCCCACGTCCACCGGCTGCACGCCGCTGATGACGAGCGTGTTCGAATTCACGCCACTGATGCTGTTGCCATCGAAGAGCGCCACGCCATTCAAATGCCATTGCAGGAAGAGCGGCGGCGAACCGGCGGTGCCGACGGTGAACATCACGTCGTTGCCTTCCACCACGGTCTGGCCGGCGGGCTGGGCGGTGATCGAGGCCGGCACGCTGACGATGAGGCGCGCGCCGCCGTTGGTCGTGCCGGGCACGTAGGTCGAGCCGTTCTGCACCAGCCAAGGCTGACCGAGGACCGAGAAGTTCAAATACGGAGCGCCCACCACTTCGCTCATCGTGAGCACGGTGAGCGACGCGGGGCTGCTGACGGCGGTGCCGGCGGTGTTGCTGACGACGACCGAGTAGGTGCCGATGTGCGCGGCCTGCACGTTGATGAGCGAAAGCGTGTTGGTGGTCGCGCCGCTCACGCCCGCGCCGTTCACGAGCGGGACGCCATTGAGCAGCCATTGATACGTGAGCGGCAGGGCACCGCTGGCCAGAATGCTGAAGCTCGCGGACTCACCCTCGGTCACGCTGCGGTTCGTGGGCTGGAGAGAAATCACCGGCGCGGAGAGAACCGACGTGGCATTCAACGTGACCACCGCGCTCGTGGCCGTGCCCGCCGCGTTGCTCACGAAGAGCGAGTAATTCGCCGACTGCGCGGGCGCGCTCAGCAGGGTCAGCTTCGGGCCTTGCGCGCCGCTCACGCCGTTGCCGTTCAAGACCGGCAGACCGTTCGAGCGCCATTGGAAAGCGATTGGCATCGACCCGCCCACGCCCGCGTGGAAGACGGCGGTGTGACCCGCGAAGAGGCTGAGGCTCACCGGCTGGTTCGTGACGGTCGGAGCAACATTGATCGTGCTCGGCGTGTAGGTGATGTCGTCCACCCAGCCCGCGTCCTGGCCGGCCGTGCCGCTGGTGCCTTTGCCGTAGCGCCACTTGAGCAACTGCGTCCCGGCGGGGACGGCGTAAGTTTTCTGCTCCCACGCGACCTCGCCGGAGATGCGGATGATTTCGGCCGCACCAATGTAGAACCGCAAATTGTCGTCGCTCGCTTCGCTGGAAACTTTCCACCAGAAGGTCACCGTGCCCGGTCCCTCGACGTAAGTTTCCAGTCGCGAATTCTCGCCGTGGTTGATGACGCCGGAGCGAACGTCGTCCACGCCGTCGTGCGCGGTGGCGCTGGTCTGTGCGATCCACGAGGCGTTGCCGGCCTGGGCAAAGGCGAGGTACGGCGCGCCCGCCGCCTCGCCGAGCGTGAGGACGGAGAGCGAAGCGCGCGCGGTGGCGGTGCCGACGGCGTTGCTGACGAGCACGGTGAAGTTGCCCGCCTGCGCCGCCTGCACGTTGCTCAAACTGAGGCTCGCAGTGGTCGCGCCGCTAACCGGGCTGGCTCCCGAAACATTCGCGAGCGGAGCGCCATTCAAGAACCATTGATAGGTGAGCGGGACCGCGCCGGTCGCGGCGACGGTGAAGGTCACGGAGGCGTTCTCGCTCGTCTGGCCACTCGTGGGCGGCGTGCTGATGACGGGCGCGTTGCCCGCCGGAAGTGCATTGACGACGAGCGCGGCGTTCGAGCTGGTGGCGACGCCGGCCGCGTTGCTGATGTGCAGCGAGTAATTGCCCGCCTGGCCGGGCGTGAGTCCGGAGAGCGTGAGGCGCGGCGTCTGCGCGCCGCCCACGCTGGCGGTGTTGAGCAGCGGCACGCCGTTCAACCACCATTGGTAGGTGAGCGGCAGGGAGCCGGTGACGGTCGCGTCGAAGGCCACGGTGCTGCCGGAGGTCACGGTGCGGCCCGTCGGCTGGCCCGTGACTTGGGGCGCGACGGCGGTGTCGGAAATAAATTCTACATGGTCGAGGAAGCCGGCGTCGGCCCCGGCGCTGCCCGCCGCGTCTTTCACGTATTGCCAGCGCAAGGTGTGCGCGCCCGCCGGGATGGCGAAGGTCTGCGGCTGCCAGTCCACTTCGCCGGTGAGGCGCGCGAGTTCGGTCGCGCCGCGCCGGAAGAGGAAGGCGTCGCTGTTCGTCTGCGAAGAAACTTTCCACTGGAACTTAATGGTGCCGGGGCCGGTCACGTTGGCTTCGAGCACGGTGTTCTGGCTGTTCGCCAGCACGCCGCTGCGAGCCGCGTTCCAGACGGTGAGAAAGCCCTGGCCTTGCAGGCTGCTGGCGGTGCCGGCGGCGTTGCTGACGGTGACGGAGTAGATGCCTTGGTCCGCGACCTGCGCGTTGAGGACGGTGAGGTTGGACGTGGTGACGCCGCTGTATTTCGCGCCGTTGATCAGGTTCGTGCCGTCTCGCATCCAGTGGTAGGTGAGCGGGGCCTGGCCGAGCGCGCCGACGTTGAAGACGACGTTGGAGCCGGCCACGACGTAGCGGTCCACCGGCGGCGTGACGAGGACGGGGGCGGTGATGACGGTGAGCGTGGCCGGCGCGCTGAGGGTGGTGCCGGCGGCGTTGCTGACGTGGACGGTGTAGCTGCCGGGCTGCGCGGCGGCCGCGCCGGTGAGCGTGAGGTTGGTCGTGGTCGCTCCGGCCACGCCGTTGCCGTTGGTGAGCGGCACGCCGTCGAGGTGCCAGAGGTAACTGAGCGGCGTGGAGCCGCCGGCCAAGGTATTGAAGCCGGTCCCGGTGGGCACGACCACGGTGCGGTTCGTGGGTTGCACGGCGATGAACGGCAGGGTGGGCGTGCTGTTCGGGATGTAGCGGACTTGATCGACCCAGCCCAGATCCTGCCCGGCCTGGCCGCTGGAATTTTTCTGGTAACGCCATTCCACGATCTGGTTCGCGCCGCTGGGGATGGTCCGGGTGCGGAAGGTCCAGTCCACTTCGCCGGAGATGTCTTCCTGCGCGGAGCCGTTCAAGTAAAAGCGCAGGCGGTCGGCGCCGCTGCCTTGCGAGGAAACTTTCCACCAGAAATAGATTGTGCCGGGTCCGGTCAGCGTGGTGGCGAGCGTGGTGGTGACGCTGTCCCCGATGATGCCGGTGCGGGCGGAGTCGGTGCCGTCGCGCGAAGTGGCGACCTGCCCGACCCACGGCGCGGCCCCGGCGGGCGACGTGGTCGTGGTCCAGGTGAGGTTCGTGGTGTCGAGCGCCTGGGCGAGCGGGACGAGGAGGTTGACGAGCAAGGTGGCGTTCGAGCTGGTCGCGCTGCCGGCGGTATTGGTGACGAAGACGGAGTAGAGACCGTTGTTCGCCGGCTGGACATTCGGGACGGTGAGCGTGGCGCTGTTCGCCCCGCCGATGGGCAGGCCGTTGAACGACCATTGATAGGAAATCGGCGGCGTGCCGCTGACGCCGACGGTGAAGGTCGCGTTCGTGCCCTGGTCGGTGATCTGGTTCGCCGGCTGCGCGGTGATGATCACGGGGTTGGGGATGAACCGCAGCTCATCGACCCAGGCGCGATCCTGGAGGAGCGAGCCGCTGGAATTTTTCTGGTACGTCCAGAGCAGCGTCTGCGCACCCGAGGCGAGGTTGTAATTTCGCTCCTGCCAGTCCACGTCGCCCGTGATGCTCGTCTGCTCGGTGCCATTGATGTAGAAGCGCAGGCGGTCGCCGGATTCGGAGGAAACTTTCCACCAGAAGCGGAGCGTGCCCGGGCCGTTGATCACGGTCTGGAAGGACGACGACTGGCTGTGCGTGATGGGGCCGCTGCGGCCCGCGTCCACGCCGTCGTGCGAGACGCCGGCCTGGCCGACCCAGTTCGCGTTCCCGCTCGATGTGAGGGGCAACGCTGTGTCCAGCGCCTCGGCCAGCGGCAGCAGCGGCGTGACGCCCAGGCTCGCGCTCGCGCTGTTCACCACGCCCCGAGGCGTCGTCACCACCACCGAGTAACTGCCGGCCTGCGCCGGCTGAACATTCGAGAGCGACAACGTGGCCGTGGTCGCGCCCCGCACGTTCCCGCCATTGTTCAACGCCACATTGTTGAAGCGCCATTGATACGTGAGCGGCGGCTGGCCGGACACAACGACGCTGAACGCCGCCGTCGCGCCCTGATCCACGGACTGCGGCGCGGGCTGCGTGGTAATCGACGGCGGCGCCGACTCGTAAACAATCTGGTCCACCCACGCGCGATCCTGCCCGTTCGTCAGCGTCGCGTTCTTGCTGTAACGCCAGCGCAAGGTGTGCGTCCCCGCCGGCACATTGAACGTGCGCCCTTCCCAATCCACTTCGCCGGAGATGCCGAATTGCGCCACGCCGTCTAGGTAGAAACGCAGCCGGTCATTGTCCTGCTCGCTCGACACCTTCCACCAGAAACTCACCACGCCCGGCCCCGTCAGCGTCGTCTCAAAATAACTCTCCCCGTTCACCGGCGTCGCGCCGCTCGCCGCCGCGTCCGACCCGTCATGCGCCACGTCGCTCACGCACGCCCACGGCACCGCACCCGCCGTGAAATTCAAATTCGTCACGTCCAACGATTCCTCCAGCGTGCAAAAACCCACGATGCGCGCCGTGCCCTGCCCGTAGCTCGTCGTCAAAATCGCCGGCGGCGACGCCGCGTCCACCAAGTAGCGCGGCACCGGCGTATCGCAGCTACGGATGACCGTCTCCGGCTTGCCGTTCACCTGCGCCGCGACAAACGACGCCCGCACCACCAAGCTCGTGCCCGCCGGCAGCGAGAAACCTGGCGGCAAGCCCATGTTGAAACCCACGCGCCCGAACGCCGCTTCATTCGTCGTCACCAGCAACCCCGCCGAGAGCGGCGCGCTGGGCAACAACGCCGCGCTCGTGAAGGCCAGCAAGTTCGAATCAAAACACAAGCTGAACGACATCCCGTTCTCCCCGCCGTGCGCGTGCAACGTCACGAAGATGGAATTCGTCTGCCCGCTGGCCAGCGTCAGGTCCGAGATCGTCACCTCGCGCACCCCGCTGGCCTGCGACACATGATAATCCTGCCCCGCAATCGTCATCGTGCCGCTGCGCGCGATGCCCTCATTGCGCGCCACCACATACGTGAGCGCACCCGACCCGTTACCCGACTGACCTTCGAAAATGGAAATCCACGGCACCTCGCTCACGGCCAGCCAGGTGCAACCCACATCCGCATCCACCGCCACCGTGCCGAAGCCGCCGCTCTCGCCGTAATTCTCGCTCTGCTCCCCGCCCGGATTGGCGACCGCGTAATAACAAGGCTTGGGGTCCTGCGAGACGAAGAACGGAAACCCGGCGGCGATAATAAAACCGCTGCGCCCCACGCTCACCCCATTCGAGGCCACGGTGTAAGTGACCGTGCCATTCCCCAGACCCAGACCGCCCGCCGGACTGTGGAGCGTGAGCCAACTGTTCGTGTTCACCACCGACCAGGCGCAGACCGAACCGGCCAGCACTTGGAACGAACCCGGCTGCGCGCTGAACAGATGATTCGTGCCCGCCGACGAGATGGAAAAATAACAGCCCGACTGCCAGACCGTGAACGACTCCACACCGCCCGCCGAAGCCACCGCCACCACGCCGGTGCGCCCAGCCAGACCCGTGTTCGCCGCCACCGCGTAAGTGAAATTGCTGCTCCCCGCCCCGTTCGTCTCGCTGGTGAGGGTGATCCACGCGTTCGTGTTTTCGACGCTCCACGCGCAACCGCCCGCCGTGCTGATGATGACCGAGCCGGACTCGGCCGCCTCACTGTGGAGCCGCGCCCCCGGCGTGACGGCCAGTTCACAATTGGTGCCCCACTGCGTGACCGTGAAGACCCGATCATCGATGACAATGTTCCCCGAGCGCCGCCCGGTGATGCGGTTCTCCGAGAGGGCATAGTTCACCGTGCCGGTGCCGGTGCCGCTGCCGCCGGAAGTGATGGTGATCCAGGCATTCGTATTCACCGCCGCCCACGTGCAGCCCGCCTTGGTGGTGACCTTGATAGTGCTGGAGCCGGTGCCGAAGCCGTGGAAGCGGTTGGTGGGCGAGAGGGAGAACGTGCAGATGGCCGGCTGCTGAATGACCGTATAACTGCGGTCACCGATTTGAATGCTACCGCGCCGCTCCACGAACTCCGGGTTCGCCTGCAACAGATAATGCAGCGTGCCGCTGCCGGCGAAATCCGCGCCGCCGAAAAATGTGATCCAATCATTCGTGGTCGTGGGCGACCAGCGGCACTTGGCGCCGACCGCCACCTCGACCTTGTTCGAGCCGCCGCCGTAGCCGTGACTGCGGCTGGTGGGCGAAAGCACCGTGGCACACGGCACGATGTTGAGCGCGACCGGCGCGGACACCGCCGAATCGCCCGCCGGGTCCGTGACCCGCGCGCGGATGAGCCGGTGGCCCAAGGTGTTGAAGCTGGTGATGCTGGCCAGTTCGCTGGTCGGCACCGTGTCAAACGAGCCGTCGCCATTCAGATCCCATTCCACTTCGAGGAAGCCCCCGGTCTGCTCGGGGTCAAACGTGTCCGAAGCATCCAACGTCACGTCCTGGCCCGGCCCCGTGATCACCGGGCTGACGCGGATGAACGGCTGGGGCGCCTGGTTCACCGGCACCGAGGGGAAGATGGAAGTGAACACCGAACGCTGATTTCCGAAATGATCATACACCGTGATCTTATAACGGTTGGTCTGGCCGGGCAGATAAAACGGCGTCGTGAACGTGCCGCTGGCCGAAGGGCCGGCGAGCACCATTTCATCCGCCATCACGTAGTCCGCCGCCTGTTCCCACGTCAGCACCGCCGCGTGCAGCGCCTGATCATCGCTGGCCGTGAATTCAATTTCCAGCAAACCAGCGACCGGTGCGCGCGGGCCAGATGTCGTGACCGCCGCGTTCGGCGCGACGAGGTCCGTGGCGAGACGGCCGGGATTGAAAAACGGGTTCACGCTCAGGGTCAGCGCCGACGCGTAGGAAAGCGTGCAATAATTATACAGATATAACTCCGGGTGAAACACGCCGCGAAGGCCGCGGAAACCGAAGCCCATCAGGTTGCCGTTGAAATTTTCGTCATTCCGAAAATCATGCGGCAGACCGAACGCCGAGCCCAGGCTGCGCAAACCCGAACCCATCACCGACGAACTGAGGCCCGAAAGCGTGATGCCCTCGAACCACGGGAACGAAACATCCTGGACCAGCGGATACGGCCCGATCTCCGGCACCATGCGTCCGTCGTAGAGCAACGCGTTCGTCTGATACTGCGCCTGATAGAGCGCGAGATGGTGGCTGCCACTGATCGCCCAGCCCGAATCCGCCGGCGTCCCGTTCGTCCGCACACCCAGGGCAAAGCCACCGCCCACCGTGCCATCCGGGTTCTGCACATGCGTCTCCGGGATGAGCCACCAGATTTGTCCCGGCGCACCCACCGGCAGCCCCGCCGTGCGCGCCGCATCCAACACGCGCTGGCCATAAATGTCCCCGCGCAAAAAACCGTCCGTCGCCGGCACCGTGAGCACATGGACTCGCGGCGTCACGCCATCCGGCTCCGTCTCATAACTGAAACTCTTCCGTCCGAACCCGTTCACGTCCATCTGACCCGCGAAGAAACTTTGATACTGTACGATCAGGCGGCGGAGCGACTCCACGGCGTGGCCCTGCGCCGCGCGATTCCCGGGCACCACGTAAGCCACGCGCAAGAGCGTGTTGCTCGACACCGGCGCGACATTCAAGACCACGCTCTTCGTCGCCGTGATGAAATTATCCCCGTCACTCGGCGTGAACGTGACACTCAACAACTGCCCGTTCCCCGCCGCCAGCACCGTTCCGGCCTGCGGCGAGTAAGAGAACGACCCCGCCACATCCGTCGAGGCATTCAACTGCAACGCCCCCAGCGGCGTGCCCTGCAACACCGGCGCGGGCACCGCCCACGCCACGTTCGGCACCGTGCGCCCGCCGATGGTCACATTGATCGTGACCGACTGCGTCACCGAAATATAATTTGCCACATCCGACGGCATGAAAACCGTCGAAAGAATCTGCCCGCTCCCCGCCGCCAGCACCGACCCCGACGGCGGCGTATAAACCAACGACCCCGGCACATCCACCGTGGCATTCAACTGCACCCCGCCCAGAGCCGAACCCTGCTCCACCGCCGCCGGCTGTGCCCACGCCACATTCGGCACCGCCCGCGCCACGTCCAACAGCACCACCTGCGTCACACTCACAAAATTCGCCGCGTCCTCCGGCACGAACACCGCGCGCAGCACCTGCCCCGCGCCCGCGTTCAACACCGTGCCCGCCCCCGGCTCATACGTGAACGTGCCCGGCCCATTCGCCGAGGCATTCAACTGCGCGCTCGACAACGCCGCCCCATACACCAGCGCCGCCGGATTCGTCCACCCAATCACCGGCACCGCCGGCCGCACGTCGAACGTCACCGTCTGCGTCGCCGCCGAAAAATTCACCGTATCCACCGGAGTGAAAACCACCGACAACACCTGCCCCGCGCCCGCATTCAACACCGTGCCCGGCGGCGGATTATAAACCAACGTGCCCGCCGCATTCGCACTCGCGTTCAACTGCACCCCTGACAACGCCGTGCCATAAAAAACCGGCACCGGCTGCGCCCAGGTAAGCACCGTGCCGCTCACCCGCGCCCACACCGGCCCCGTGGTCGAGGCCGACTGCGGCGCGCCTGTGCGCGGCGCGACCGACGCCTGGTCCGCGCCGATGTCTTTCGCCCCCACCCGCGCCTGCCCTTCGAAATCCGCCGTCACCCCATCGAACCCCTCCGCCGCATGCCCCCGAGCCGGACTGGACGCGTCCGGACGGAAAAGACCATCCACCGGATCGGCGACCAGCAGCGCATCCACCGCCAGCACGCCGTCATTTGTGAGGCCGAGCGTGGTGCTAGAAAACAAATTCGACGCCCAGGAAAAGTTCTGCGGCCCGAGGCGCAAATCCACAATGCGGCCCGAGGATTGGCGCACGATATTATTGGCGACGGAGGAATCCTTGGGTGGAAGCGAGGTGGGCAGCCCGCCGACCGTGCCCGAGAGGCCGACGATGAAAGTGTTATTACAATTGACGAACGTGTTAAAGGCCACCGTGACGTTGCTAACTTGGAAGTAGCCGTTGAGTGGCGAATTCTCGAAGCCCTGCATGAAGACGAGCGGCGCGCGCGACGACGACCCGCGCAGGTTCTCGAAGTAATTGTTAAAGACGCGATGATTCTCGCCCATGATGCGGACGCCGCCGGTATTGGTCTGGAGATTGCCGAAGAAATAATTGGCCTCGACCAAGCAACTGTTGCCGTGGCGGAGGGTGAGTGCGCCCTCGCACTCGAAGAAAGTGTTGCGGCGGTAAACGTTCTCGCAGGATTTGCTGGAGATGATTTCCACGTCGCCATTGCACTTCTCGAAGAAGTTGTCCTCGACCGTGGTGCGCGAAATGTTCATCGAGTAATCCGAGGTGCCGACGCGGATGGTCTCGCCGCCGTTCGACGCCGCCGTGAGCACCGGGCGCGGCCCGAAGTGATTGCGCGCGATGACGTGGTAATTGGGGTTGTTCGGGTCCGGCAGTTCGCTGACCCACACGATGAGGGTGGTGCCGACGTTGGCCTTGCCGCGAAAATGGCAGGACTCGACGCGGTTGCTCAGGCCGTAAATGGAAACCCACTTGGTGTCGTTGGTCAGGTTCGGCGGGTTGTAATCAATGATCGCGCAGTTGATGAGGCGTGAGTTGTAGGCCAGGGCGGAGGAGTTGTCGCGGAAAGCAATCACGTCGCCGGAGGTGCGGTAGCCGTTCGTGAAGACGAGTCCATCGACGACGAGATGATGGCCCGCCATGCGCAGTCGGGACTGGCCGGTAAGGTGGACGCGTCCGAGGGTTTGCGCGCGCAGCGTGACGGGCTGCGCGGCGGTGCCGACGGCGGAGAACAAAATGTCCGCGTCGGCCCACGCGCCGTCCTGCATGACAATGGTGTCGCCGGGCTGCGCGGCGAGCGCGGCGGCGGAAATCCCCGCCACGTTCGTGACCAGCACTTCCGCGCCCTGCGCGCCCGGCCCGAGCGGGACCAGGAAGCCGCCCACACCCACGAGCAGCGCGGACAAAGTCGCGCGCCACCGTCCAATCGGTTGCAAAGTTCTTTCTAACACGTAGTTAATCATGTCGGCGGAAAAAACTCAGAGGTTCAGTGCAATCACAAATTCGGTGACCCCCGTGGTCACGCTGGAATCGGTAAAGGTGATGGTGCCGGTGGCGTTGGCGTTGAAATCGTCCCCCGCCCCGTTCTTGGTCACGGTGTAGGGCCGGCCCGGCTCCAGGTCGCCCACGGTGTAGGTGATGCTCGCCGTCCCGCTCCCCGCCTGCACCAGCCAGCGTTTGCTGAAGTCGCCCGTGGTGTTCCAAACCGTGGGCGTGACGAGCACCGACCCGGCGTTGGGCCGCACCTGGAACGCGCGCGTGCGCACGAAGGAGGTCTTGGCAATGTCCACCGTGGAGAGGATGAGCGCGGACCCAGTCGGGGAGACCACGGTGGCAATGCCGGGTTCTTCGGGATCGAATATCTTGCCGCTGCTGTCCTCGAAATTCGCCGTGCTGTAGTTGTCCACCTGGATGGGCAGCGCGGCTTGGTTCCGAATCAGGGTGGAGGTCAGGATGTTGGGCGTGCCTTGCATCCGTAACGTCACGCCGGGCGGCACGGAGTTGCTCTCGAATATGTTCCGCTGCCCGTTCACGAAGTGGATGAGGTTCGCGTTCCGCTCGAATATGTTTTGCACGAAGGTGTTGTCGTCGGCGGTGGTGGAGAAGACGCCGTGACCGGCGTTGTCATGTATCCAGTTGTTGCGGAAGCGGTTGCGCTTGGGTTTGCCGTTGTCGCCGGGCGCGGGCGCGTCCACGCCTTTGTAGAGGTAGATGCCGTAGCTGTCGCCGGTGGCAAATTCGTTGTTCTCGATCAGGTTGTCGGCGGGGCCCACGGAGAGGCGGATGCCGGCGGTGGTGTTTTCGAGGCAGACGTTGTTGCGGACCACGGTGCGGTAGTTGTCGAAGAGGGCGATGCCGGCGTCGCCGTTGCGGAAGCTGCGGTTGCCTTCGATGAGGGAATCGTCGCAGTAGCGGTGGAGCATGATGCCGTTATGGCCGTTGTTCCACGAGATGTTGTTCCGAATGATCGCGTTGTTGCAGCGCTGGGAGGCGATGATGCCGTGCCAGCCGTTGTGGTGCACGTTGTTGCGCTCAATGACGAGGTCGTCGGAATCGTCGTGCGGGTCGAGTCCGTAGCCGACGTTGTGATCGACTTCGTTGTCCAACATGCGCTGGCCGTGGGAGCCGAAGGAGTAGTGCCCGAAATAGTTGTGGTGCAAGCGGCTGCGGATGATGTCGCCATAGACGTTCACGAGGGCGTAGAGGTTGGTGAGGGCGCCGTAGGGGCGGTCGGCGGGGTTCTTCGCTTCGAGCACTTTCCAGACGAGTCCGTAGGCTTCGGCGTTGTGGCTGCCGAGGTAGCCGCAGTCGCTGTCGATGATGTCCATGCGGGATTCGAGGGGGGTCACGCCGTTGGTGTGGAGGGTGGAGCGGACGCGGACGTAGGAGCGGCGGAAGACGTTGTATTCGGTGTCGGGGCCGTTCACGGCGTCGTCCCAGGAGGTGATTTTGGTGGAGCGGATGTCGAGGGTGCCCCAGTCGGCGGAGAGGAACACGATGTCGTTAATGGGACTGCCGGTGTTGTTGCTCTGGAGGCGGAGTTCGTCCACGTCGCCGCCGAGCTTGGTGCCGTAGAGGACGAGGCGCGCGCCTGCTTCGACGACGAGTTCGGCGCGGAGGTGCCAGACCCCGGGCGCGGTCTGGGCGAGCGGCGCTTTGGGCACGGCGGCCTTGATGTCGCTGAGCTGGGCGGAGCCGGGGCCGGTGACGTAAATGCGCGGGGTCTTGAGGTTGAGGGGATCGCTGGTGCCGGCGGACCAGCGGATGGTGACGGCGCGGGCGGGCGCGACCGAAAGCAGAAAGCAGAAAGCTGAAAGCAGAAAGCAGAAGGGCGCTCTGGTCTTCGAGGAATTCATTTCGGTATTTCTGTTTTCTGTTTTCTGCTTTTTAATTTTGCAGGAGAAGCCCGCCGCAGCTCGGCGCTGCGGCGGGCCGTCCGTTCAGTTCCAATTACACTTTCACCAGGTCTTTGCGGCCGTGGCCATTGCCGTTGCCACTGCCGTTGCCGTTGGTGTGGCGTCCGCCGTTCTTGCTGGCGATGGCGGGGCGGCTGCCCATCTGCGGCGCGGGCTGGAGGGCGTCCTCGGCGTTGGCCTTCTTGACCTTGCGGGCTTGGAGGAGCTTCTTGACGAGCTTGTCCTGGCCGCGCAGGTCCACGAGGACCGGGCGGCGGCCGGACTCCACGACCTTCTGCACGAGTTCCTCGCCGTTGCGGGTGAGCAACAGAATCTCCGAATGCTCGATCAACTGTTCGAGCGTCGGCACCAGCCGGCTGGAGAGATGCGGAATGCGGGTCTCGATGTATTCCTTGTTCGCGCCGGTGAGCAGGGACTCGTGGATGCCAGGATCGTGAATCTTCACGTCGTAGCCCTTGCCGATGAGGTGTTCGGCGATGAAGACAATCGGGCTTTCGCGCAGGTCGTCGGTGCCGGACTTGAAGGCGAGGCCGTTCAAGCCGATGCGGCGCGAGCCGTTCGTCGGCACCATGTCGAGCACGCGCTTGAGCTGCGCCTCGTTGCTGGCCAGGGTGCCGCGGAAGAGCGGCAGGTCCACGCCGTGATCGCCCGCCACCTGGCAGAGCATGCGCAAATCTTTCGGCAGGCACGAGCCGCCGAAGGGCAGGCCGGGCCGCAGGTAGGCCGGGGAGATGTTGAGCTTGGTGTCCTTGACGAATTGCGCCATCAGCGAGTGGCCGTCGATGGACATGGCGGTGCAGAGCGCGCCGACTTCGTTCGCGAAGGCGACCTTGAGCGCGTGGAAGGCGTTGCAGACGGCCTTGAGCATTTCGGCTTCGCGCAGGGGCACCCATTGCACGCTGCCGGTGATGTGGCCGAAGAGTTCTTCGACGACTTCGGCGTTGTGGTCGGGCTTGCCGCTGGCGCTGCCCACGAGGGTGAACGGCGGGTCATAATAATCCACGATGGCCGAGCTTTCGCGCAGAAATTCGGGCACGACGATGAGGTTGCTGTCGGCGAAGAGGGCGGCGGGCGGCGTGTTCGGATTGAGCAGCGGGAGCACGACGGATTCTGCCGTGCCGGCGGGCACGGTGCTGCGCATGATGACGACGTGGCGATCCATCTTGGCCCGCATGGCGCGGCCGATGAATTCGATGGTGGCGCGGAGGGCGGTGAGGTCCATCTGGCCATCGCTGCCGGTGGGCGTGCCGACGCAGACGATGGAGGCGTCGGTTTCGAGGACGGCTTTGCGGCCGTCGGTGGTGGCGGTGATGCGGCGTTCGCGGTGGCCTTCCGCAATGAGTTCGTCGAGGCCAGTTTCGACGACGGTGGCGCGGCCCGCCGCAAGTTTTTCAACTTTGGAGGCGACGACGTCCACGCCCACGACTTCGTGGCCATCCTTCGCCAAACAGGCGGCGGTGACGCACCCGACATATCCGAGACCGAAGATGCTGACTTTCATAGTTTCTCTTTCTGATTCTGATGCCTGCCGCGCCGGAGCCGGGCGGAGGCGGGTTGTTGTTTTCTGGAACTGTGTTGTTTTTGGAACGGACTTTGTTTTCGAGTTTTAGAGTTTCGTGACAGAAGGCTCGGTGGCCTCGCCCAAGCCGGATCCAGGCGTAGGCGGGTGGTTGCTGCTGCGGGGATGGGAAAGGGTGACGGTGCCGTTTTTGGTGGCGTTGGTTTTTTTGGCGACGGCCTCGGCTTCGGCACCTTTACGGATGCCCACCAGGACGGAAAGGCCAAGTTGCACCGGCGGGTTTTCGTCGTCGAGGGCGATGCGAATGGGAACCATGGCGCTGTTGCGCATGAAGGCGTGGAGCGTCGCGGGCACGAGGCTCGGGGTCATCAGCTTGTCGGTCATGAGGCCGATGCTTTCGACGCGGCCGGTGAGTTTGCGATCGGGCGTGGAGTCGAAGGAGATGTCCACGGGGCTGCCGGGTTGGATTTTGTGGAGGTCGCGTTCGTCGGCCCACGCCTCGACCCAAGCCCGGCCAATCCACAGGGAGAGGATCGGTTCGCCGACTTTGGCGGAGCCGCCCACGTTGACGATGCGTTCGACGACGCGGCCGTCTTCGGGGGCGGTGACGATGGCGGATTCGGTGTCGGCTTCGGCCATGCTGACCTTGGCTTCGGCGATGTTGATTTGGGTTTCCATGACGGCGAGGCGGTTCTCGCGAATTTGTAATCCTTCGAGTTCGCTCTTGGCGCGTTCGTGGTTGGTCTCGGCGGCTTCGAGTGAAGCGCCGGCGGAGCCGACGTAGGCCAGCGCGCGGTCGCGGTCGCCGGTGATTTTGTCGAGTTCCGCCACGGCGGCCGCGCCGGTTTTGACTAGGGCGGAGAGGCGGTCGTATTGTTTTTCGGTGCGAGTGAGGCTGGCATTTTGGGCGGCGACGTCGCTGGTGGCTTTTTTGATCGCAGTCTTGCTGCGGGCGATCTCGAAGGTCAGGCGGCGATGCACTTGGGCGATGCTGAGCTTCTCATTTTCCAGTTCCAGCTTGGCGGACTTCAGGTCGCCCCGCGCCCGCTCCAGCGCCGCGCGTAAATGACTGTCTTCCATCCGCAAAAGAACCTGGCCCTGCGTCACGGTCTGGCCGGGGACGACGTCGATGGATTTGATGCGTCCGTCGATGCGCGCGCCGAGTTTCGTGACCGCGCCGCGCACGGCCGCTTCGCGCAGCACGATGTTTTGAAAACGATATTTCGCCCATGGCACGGCGAAGGCGATGGCCGCGACGCTCAACAGCAGCACCAGGCAGATGACGATGGTGCGCGTGACCGGCGGTTTGGCCTTGGCCTGCAAAATCGTGGTCCCGGCTTCAGTGTTTGGGTTGCTCATGGTGATTCGAGTTCAAAGGTCCGGCGTTCCGGTGAGGGCGTGGTTGGAAATGGGTTTCGCGGCGACTTGCGGCTTGCCGAAAAAGCTGAGGAACGGTTTGCGCGCAGGTTGCGCCGCGGACTTTGGCTCCGCCTGTTTGGTCGGCGTCGTCGAACGCATGAACAGCCGCGTGTCCCGGAAAATAGGCAGGAACCCCAGCGCCAGTCCGACCGTGATCATCACGCACGCGCAGGAAAAGGCGTACAGGTAATGGGCGAAGCCGGTGCGCAATTTGTAGAAGGCGGAGCCTTGCGTCGTGTTCAGCGTCCGCTTGCCGCGATTGAGCCAGTTCTGCTTCGCGGGATGGAAAATCACCCAGAGCTTGGTCAGCGCCGTGACCCAGTCCGCGATGACTTGCAGCGGAATGTAGTAAGCCGAGAAACGACGGCCATGCCGCCAGGAAATCGAGGCGTGCGCGATGCGCGAAGAAAACACCCAGAGCAAATAAGCCGCCGCCATGTCCCACCGCCCCGTCACGCAGGTGAAAATCGCGACGCACGGGCCAAACAAAATCGTCAGCATCGTGAGCCGCTGATCGATGAGGCAATACCACGGGAACCAGCCGAGCGTTTTCGGCCCGAGCATCATGGCCCGCCAGCCGTGGCGCACGCTGTTGCCGGACCAGCGGCGCGTGTTCGCCATCGCGCGATGCACCGCCGAGCCGGAGATGACCTCGAAGGTCGTCACCATCGCGTCCGGCACGTACAGCATCCGATGACCATTCTTCGCCAGCCAGAACCAGGTGCTCTTATCGTCGCCACTGAGCATTTCAAATGAACCCCACAGCCAGTGATGAATGACATCGTGCTCGACTTGCGCGCGGAAGCTGGGGTCGGTCACCACAGAAGCGCGGAAAACAGAAAAGCGACCCGTGAGGCAGAGAAGTTTGCCCGAGAGCGAAATCGAACACATGGACCGATGACGCAAACCAAAGCGCAGCGAAGTCCATTCCGCGATCCAAGGATCGCCTTTCACCGTGCCATCTTCATTCGTTGTGATGGCGGAGACGGTGGGCTGGAGGCGGAAAATCGGCAGCACCTTCGCGAGCAAACCGGTCTGAAACATCGTGTCGCCGTCGAGAATGATGACCACACCGTCTTCGCGCAGACCGAGCTTGGAAATTTCCTCCATGCCGAGGCCGAGCGCCAGCCGCTTGCCCTTGTCGCCGCGTCCGATGATGAGTTTCGGCGGCCATTGGGTTGGGTCAGCGGGCGTCAATTCCGAGCTGCACTCCGCGTGAATGGCCCGGATGGTCGCGTCATCTTCATCACAACCGCCGATGCAAATCAGGGTGGACGGCTTGGTCAAACCCTGGAGCGTGCTGAGTTCGCGGAAAATGGAGCCGAAAACGGCGCGGGTGATCCAAGGCTTCTCGTGGTAAGTCGTGGCGAGGACGGTGACTTCCGGCACCGGCCCCATCTTAGCGACCATGCGCTCGGCGTCACGACGGAGGCGGGGAAATACCCAGTAGCGATAGATGATGGCCCGGACGTTCTGGAGGAGGAACCAACTCCAGCGCCAGAAGGCAATGCCACCCACGGTCAGGAGAACTTCTAGACGGTGCGTAGCCCAAGTTTCCGGTCCGCCCACAACGCGCAACAGCACGATCGCCACCGCGATGAGCACGATGGTGACGATCAATTGCCTCTGCCATCCCGCCCCACGGCGGCATTGCAGTGCATCATCGGTCAATAGAGCCTTTCCTGCTGATTCAGGAACGGCATCTTGTGCGTATCCAGGCATTACTTCTGAAACTGTCTGATTTGAGACCGGCTAAGAAACTCGCTGCGAAATTTCACGAGCTTCATGCGTATCCACCGGTCCCTCACGGGCATTCGTTGGGCGTCACCTGATTTTTCGGGAACTTGTTCTCCCCTCTGGCGAACCGAACGTGGGCAAAGTTTTAACGGCGCGTGCCCTCGCCGTGAATCTGGGTAAAGTGCTAACGAAAGCCTGCGCGCTTCTGCGAACCGGCAAATTACGCTGTCTTGCGTAATCCAAAAGTTAGGCAGCCAAGTCTCGAAAAATGACGGGACACCCGGCGGAAAAAAGGAACGGCCGAAACCTCAGGAACAAAGGCCGCACCGCTGTTTATCTTCGCTGACGCCACCGCAGAAAAATTAGTAGGCCCCGACATTGACGATGCCCTTGGTGATGGCGAACCGCACGAGTTCGGTGGCCTTATGCACGCCCAGCTTCTTCATGATGCGCTGGCGGTGCTTCTCGACGGTGCGAACGCTGATTTGCAGGGTGTCCGCCGCCTCTTTGTTGGCTGCGCCTTCCACGATCAGGTGCAGCACCTGGCGTTCGCGCTCGGAAATGCGCTTGGTCACGTTCTCCTGCGCGCGGCCCCCGCGCTTGACGTAATCCTCAAAAAACATCTGCGCGACATCTGCCGAGAAGAAGGTCTCGCCCCGATGGACGCGTTCGATGGCGGAAACCAGTTCCGTCGCCGAAGCGCTCTTGCGGATGCAGCCTTTGGCTCCGGCCTGAATCATCTCGCCCACAGCGTCGTTATCCTCGCGCCCGGCGAACATCAGCACCTTGGCCTTGGGACAAGTCTGCTTGAGCCGCCGCGTCGTTTCCAATCCGTCCAAGCCGGGCATGTTCACATCCATGAGGATGACATCGGGAGCGAGTTTCTTGGCTTTCGCCAGGGCGTCTTCCCCGCTGATGGCCACGCCCACGACTTCAAACTGGGTGTGAATACGCAGACAGGACCGGACGCCCTCCACCACGACCGGATGGTCGTCCACCGGCAGCACTTTGATTTTCACTTTCTTCTGATTGCTCATAGGGGTCACTTCCAAATTTCCCGGCCGCTCTCGAACCATCGGATGCACATCCGGGGCTACCACGGCCAGCCTCGGTTCCATTAGCAGCAGCCATGCCCACCTGCTTTTCCACGAATTGCGTGAATTTACGACAAGCGTAGCTGGCTAAAAATCACCGAGCGGGAAACCGACTGCCCACTTTTGGGCGAGACACTCATTGCGTAAGAAAACGTATGGCAGGCTGGGAGGAAAAGGGAAGGAGCAATTAGGAAAACAATTGGCCGACAAGGCTCCAAAAACGCCGCGCACCGGAGCGGAAAACTTCTGCGGTGAATTAGCGGACACCCGGCCGGAAAACTTTAGCCAGGCGTCGAATAATTGGCAATAGTGGCGATTTCTCGTCCCACTTGCGGTCCGGTTCGACGGAGATTTTTGTCGTCAACATCTGGCTGAGCAGGTGGAAGCGGGTGGTTCGCCACGCTCATCATGGGCCCTTGCTGCCAATCAATGCGACCAAACAACCGGCGCAATACGTAGCAAATTCCAACTCCCGAGGCAGGGGGTTTTACACCTGTTTCTGGCGCGTGATTACGCCAATTCAAACAGGGTGTTATTACGCATTCGTAGCTTCGCATGAATTTCGTGATTCCCCGAAGCGGCCCCTGGTTGAAATTGATAACGCTGTGGCACGCTCCGAGCGCGGAAAAGTCGTGCGACAAATCGCGCAGGCGGCTGAATTGATTGGCCCGATTCAATTGCCGCCGCGCCGCTGGTTCCAACTGGACAGCCCCGACAGCACCAGCACGAGCGTCCCGAGAATCGTCCCGCCGATGCTCGTGGGAATCGCCGCCACGAAGCCGCCCAGCAGCGCCTTCAAAAATGCGCTGCTGACGGAATCCCCGTTGCGTCGGCGCTGAATGAGGAACACGCCCGCCGTGACAATTACGAACGCCAGCGGCGAAGTGATGATGGCCCCCATCCCGCCCGTCATTACCTCCGGCCCGAAGAACAGCCAATCGACCGCCAGAATCACCAGCCCGCTCGCTGGGTGCAGCCAGAACTTCTTGCGCGGCGTGACCGGCGGCTCGTCGTAGCGTTGCAGCCGCACGGGAATCTGCGGCGGCACCGCGCCCGGTTCTGGTTCCGAGTTCATGCCCACAGGCTACGCGAAACCGGGCGCAATTGTGAATGGAGGATTTTTCGCCGCCGCCGAAAATTGGAATTTGGAAATTGGCCTTTCTGCCGGACTTGGCATTCTCCGTTCATGATTCTGTCGCACGCGGAACTGGAAACCCTTCTCCAAGTCAGGCATCGCTCACCCCACACGCTGCTTGGAATGCACCCGCTCGGCGATGGTTCAGGCGTCGTGGTGCGAGGCTTTTTTCCCGATGCCGCGAGCGTGGAGGTTCAGCCCGTGCATGAGCGCAACAAGCCGCGCTTCCAGCTCAAACGCATCCACGAGTCCGGCGTCTTCGAGGGCGTGAGCAAGGAGGCGCAACACGTCTATGCCTACGACCTCGTGGTCACGGACCGCGCGGGCAAACCGTGGCGGATGCGCGACGCGTATTCCTTTCTCCCCACGCTCGGCGAGCAGGATTTGTATTTGTTCGGCAAAGGCGACGAACGGAAAATCTTCGACAAACTCGGCGCGCAGCTCCGCACCATCGACGGCGTGCCCGGCACCAGTTTCGCCGTCTGGGCGCCGAACGCGCAGCGCGTCAGCGTCGTCGGCGACTTCAATAACTGGGACGGGCGCGTGCATCCCATGCGCAGCCTTGGCGCGTCGGGCGTGTGGGAAATTTTCCTGCCCGGCGTCGGCGAAGGCGCGCTCTACAAATTCGAGATCCTCGACGCGCACGGCAACGTCGTCGTGAAGACCGACCCGTTTGGTTTCCTCTTCGAGCTTCCGCCCAAGCAAGCCGCCGTGGTTTGGAACAACCAGAAGCATCAGTGGCGCGACGGCGTGTGGATGACGAACCGTCGCAAGCACGACCCGCTGCGCCGTCCCATGAGCATCTACGAAGTGCATGTCGGCTCGTGGATGAAAAAGACCGCGCACGAATCCTACAGCTACCGGGAACTCGCGCCGCGCCTGGTGGATTACGTCCGCAAGATGGGCTTCACGCACGTCGAGTTTCTGCCCGTGGCCGAGCACGCGTACTATCCGTCGTGGGGTTATCAAGTCACTGGGTTCTACGCGCCGACCAGCCGCTTCGGCACGCCGGATGATTTTCAATTCCTCGTCGATGCGCTGCACGACGCGGAGATTGGCGTCATCGTGGACTGGGTGCCCGCGCACTTCCCCCGCGATGAATGGGCGCTGGCCAAGTTCGACGGCACCGCGCTCTTCGAGCACGCCGATCCGCGCCAGGGCGCGCATCAGGACTGGGGCACGCTCATCTTCAATTTCGGACGCCACGAGGTCAGCAACTTCCTCGTCGCCAACGCGCTCTTCTGGTGCGAGCGATTCCACATTGATGGCCTGCGCGTGGACGCAGTGGCCTCGATGCTCTACCTCGATTACTCACGCAAAGCTGACGAATGGGTTCCCAATCAGTACGGCGGGCGCGAAAATATCGAAGCCGTTGAGTTCCTGAAAAAATTCAACCACGTCGTCCACACCGAATGCCCCGGCGTCATCACCATCGCCGAGGAATCGACCGCCTGGCCGCAGGTCACGCGCCCGCCCTACCTCGGCGGGCTGGGCTTCACGCTCAAGTGGAACATGGGCTGGATGCACGACACGCTCGGCTACTTCATGCGCGAGCCGGTGCATCGCAAGTATCATCAGAACGACCTGACGTTCGCGATGATCTATCACTACCACGAGAACTTCATCCTCCCGCTCTCGCACGACGAAGTGGTTCACGGCAAAGGCTCGCTCCGCACCCGGATGCCCGGCGACGACTGGCAGAGCTTTGCGAACCTGCGCACGCTCCTCGCCTACCAATGGCTGTTCCCCGGCAAGAAGCTGATGTTCATGGGCGACGAGATCGGCCAGCGCGCCGAGTGGAACGAGAACGCGCAGCTCGACTGGTGGCTCTTGAACGAAGGCCCGTTCCACCGGGGCGTGCAGAAGTTTGTCGAGGATCTGAACAAGCTCTACGTCCACGAGCCCTCGCTCTGGGAAACCGACTACGACTATGAAGGATTCTTTTGGATCGATGCCTCGAACGCCGAGCAAAGCGTGCTCTCCTTCGCGCGCCAGAGCCGCGACGGCAAGAGCGTGATGCTCATCGTCCTCAACCTCACGCCCGTGCCGCGCGAGAAATACCGCATCGGCCTCCCGCGCGGCGGCCACTGGAGCGAGGTGCTGAACAGCGACGCCGAAATGTACGGCGGCAGCAACTGGGGCAACCTCGGCGGCGTGACGGCAGACGACTACCAAGTTCACGGCCAGCCTTTCTCGGCGGAACTGACGCTGCCGCCGCTCGGCGTGGTGGCGTTCAAAACGAGTTGAATATCCAATCAGGGTATGGCGATTCCCACGCTTGAACCGGACGGATTTCTACCTGTGGGTCTTCACGATTGCACCTTGGATGAAATCAGAATCGCCTTCGGTTCGTTCCAAGGCAGCGAGCGTCGGCCACAGTTGTTCAACCGGCTCCGTGAGTTGGTTCGTGAGTCTGCGGCTACAAAATTCATCCGCAGCCTGCTCGTCGACGGCAGTTTCGCCACGGACAAACCGGAGCCAAACGACATAGATTTAGTTTTGGTGCTGTCCCGAAATCACGACCTCGCCGCTGACTTGCTGCCGCACGAATACAACCTCATCTCGAAAAGGAGGGTGCAAAAACGCTACGGGTTCGATATGGTGGCGGTGCGTGAAGGAACCGTTGAATTCGAGGAAGCCGTGGCTTTTTTCGAGCGGGTGCGAGAGCAACCCGGGCGGCGCAAAGGCATTCTGAGACTCAGCCTATGATTGAAACCACCGACCAGCTTTATCAGGCCATCGAGCAGATGGGCCGGATGCAGCGCATCCTCGAATCCTACCGCGCGGACATTTTGCCGAAGAATCCCCGCAACTTCGCCATCTTCGCCGAGGGGCCGCTGGATGAGATTCAAAAACTCCAATCCGAAATATGCGATTACGTCAGCCGCTTGGAACAAGTGGGAGCGGCTTGATTCTTCAGACTGCTGAGTGCCTCAAGCCAAGGGCGTTCAGGTCGCAAGGGAGGAAAAATCTGCCACTTTGCGTTCTTCGTGGCCTTGGCGTGAGGCTTTCTTCCTTTCCCTCCCCAAAGAACGAAATGGGATGTTGACTCCAAAATGTTGTTTGCTACTTTCCGCGCTCCTTAAATTTGGAAACAGATGAAAACCTATTTGCCGAAAGACTATTTGGAGCAGCGCAAGTGGCACATTGTTGATGCCGACGGCGTCGTGCTCGGCCGCCTGGCCACGAAAGTGGCCCAGGTGCTGCGCGGCAAAAACAAGCCCATTTTCACCCCCATGTGGGACGCCGGTGATTTCGTCGTCGTGATCAACGCCGAGAAGATCAAGCTCACGGGCAAGAAGGAAAAAGAGAAGTTCTACATGAGCTACTCCGGCTGGAGAGGCGGCGAGAAGTACGTCTCCGTCGAACAGCTCCGCGCCAAGAATCCCGAAGAGATCATTCACAAGGCGGTCTGGGGCATGATTCCCAAGAATCGCCTCGGCAAGCAGCTCGTCACCAAGCTGAAAGTTTACAAAGGCGCGGAACATCCCCACGCCGCCCAGCAGCCCGCTCCCCTCAAGATTAAGTAATCGCAATTTTCTATGGCTACCCAGACTCAGGAATTCCTCGGCACCGGCCGCCGCAAGACCGCCGTGGCACGCGTGCGCCTCTCCGCTGGCGCGGGCAAGATCACGGTCAATGGCCGTGCCTTTGAAGTTTATTTCCCCACCGAATCTTTGCGCGGTGTGGTCAACTCCCCCATGCTCCGCACGGACACCACGACCAAGTATGACGTGGCCGTGAACGTCATCGGCGGCGGTCCTCAGGGCCAGGCCGGCGCGGTGCGCCACGGCATCGCCCGCGCGCTGCTGCAAGTGGATGTGAACCTCCGCCCCGCTCTCAAGGCCGAAGGCTACCTCACCCGCGACTCGCGCATGCGCGAACGCAAGAAGTACGGTCAGCCCGGCGCACGCAAACGCTTCCAGTTCTCGAAGCGTTAATCCGCAGATTGATTTGCGAACCCCGCTGGCTTGCCAGCGGGGTTTTTTATTGGGCCGACGGGGATTTCAACCGAGCGCGCGCTTGCCGCGCTGATGAAAAGCCCATACGAACAGGCGCAGCGAAGCTGAGAATCACATGAGCACCAAAAAAGTCGGCATCATCGGCGCGTCGGGGTATTCGGGCGAAGAACTCGTCTATCGGATGCTCACTCATCCGCACGCGCAACTCGTGGCCGTGACCTCGCGGCAGTACGCGGGGCAGACGGTGGCGCAGGTCTTCCCGAAGTTTTCGCAATACGCGCGCGCGAAGGAATTGCGCTTCAGCGTTCCGAACGCCGGCCTGCTGGCGACGCAGTGCGACATTGTTTTCCTCGCGCTGCCGCACGGCGTGGCGGCGGAGTTCGCCGTGCCGTTGAACCACGCGGGCGTGCGGGTCATTGACCTGAGCGCGGACTTCCGGCTCAAGAGCGCGGAGGTGTACCAGGAATTTTACGCGCACGATCATCCCGCGCCGGAGCTGCTGGCGAAGTCGGTGTACGGGCTGCCGGAAATTTACCGCGACCAGATCAAGGACGCGCTGCTCATCGCGTCGCCGGGGTGTTATCCCACGAGCATCATCGTGCCGCTTGCGCCGTTGCTGCGGGCGAAGTTGATCAAGCCGGAATCCATCATTGCCGACTCGTTAAGCGGTGTGAGCGGGGCGGGGCGCAAGGCGGAACTCGATTACCTCTTCGTGGAGTGCAACGAGAGCGTGCGGCCTTACGGCGTGCCGAAGCACCGGCACCTTTCCGAGATCGAGCAGGAGCTTTCGTTCGCAGCGGGCGAGCAGATCAAAATCCAGTTCACGCCGCATTTGATTCCGGTCAACCGCGGCATCCTCACAACAATTTACGCCGCGCCCGCAAACCATTTCTCCACGGCCGACGAGATGAACGCGCTGGCGAAGCAGATCGAGGAAACCTATCGCGCGGCGTACGCGCACGAGCCGTTCGTGCGCCTGCTCGAAGGCAAGTCTTTGCCCGACACCAAGAACGTCGTGGGCACGAACATGATCGAGTTCGCGTGGCGCATCGACCCGCGCACCGGGCGCCTCATCATCATGAGCGCCGAGGACAACATCGTGAAAGGCGCGAGCGGCCAGGCGGTGCAGAGCATGAACATCCTGTGCGGCTGGCCGGAGACGGCGGGTCTGCTGTAACCGCCGCCTTGCTCGCTGCGCACGAACTGCTTAACTCCCTCGCATGACGTCCGCCGATGCGTTTGATTCCATCTCCGGCAGCGGCGATGACTTTCAGCAAGTCGTCGCGCTGTGCGAATCGTTGCACGACTACTGTTTGATCGGCGGCCTCGCCATCAACTGTTACGTCGAGCCGGTGTACACCATGGACGCGGATTTCGCGCTGGCGGCCGCGCACCTTGACGCCGTGAAGCAACGACTCGCCCCATTGGGCTTCAGGATCGAAGACCATCCGCACTCGCTCAACGCGCTGCGGGCTGGCAGCCAGCTCAGCATTCAATTCACGAAAGATGATCGCTACGCCGGCTTCCCGGCTCGCGCCGAAATGCGAGAGACGCTCGGCGTCCGCCTGCGCGTGGCCTCGCTGCCCGATCTCGTGCAGGCCAAAACCTGGGCGTGGTCTGACCCGCAACGCCGCCTCTCCAAGCGCAAGAAGGATGAACTTGATCTCATCCGTATCGCGGAAAAATTTCCACGGTTCCTGCCCGCGTTGCCCGAGGCCATTCGTCAGCAAATGATGTGAGCTGTTCCTCCTCCCAGATTCGTCCTGTGTCATTGCCTGAAATCACGCCGCGCCCGCTCCAGCGCCTTTGCGTCTTCTGCGGTTCCAGCAAAGGATCCAATCCCGCCCACCTCGCCGCCGCGCAAAATCTCGGACGTGAACTCGCGCAACGCGGCCTCGGCCTCGTCTATGGCGGCGGCAACATCGGACTCATGGGCGCGCTCGCGGATGCCGCGCTGGCCGCGGGCGGCCACATCATCGGTGTGATTCCCGAAGCACTGCTCGCCAAAGAAGTCGGGCATCGCGGACTGCCCGATCTCCGCATCGTCAAGACGATGCACGAACGCAAGGCGCTCATGGCCGAACTCATCGACGGCTTCATCGCCCTGCCCGGCGGCTTCGGCACGTTTGAAGAATTCTTCGAGGTGCTCACATGGTCGCAACTCGGTTTGCATTCCAAGCCCTGTGGCGTGTTGAACATTTCCGGTTTCTTCGATCCATTGCTCGAACTCATCAACCATTCTGTGAGTGAAGGATTCGTCCGTGCGACCCATCGCGAACTCGTGATCGTGGAGACGGACCTCGAGCGCCTGCTGGAACGCATGGCCAACTTCCAGGCACCGCCCATTCACAAGTGGATCGGTCGGGACGCGGTGTGAGCACCAAACAGTTGCATCGCGTGACTTCATTCTTACACTCCGCGCCCACATGAAGTTCAAGTTCAGCGAAGTCAGCGGCTCCATCGTCGCGCCGCGCGGATTCGTCGCGAGCGGAGTTTTTTGCGACATCAAGCGGCTCGGCACCGGCAAGGGATCAAACAAAGGGCCGAAGCGCGACCTCGCGCTGATCGTGTCCGAAGTGCCGGCCACGGTCGCAGGCATGTTCACCACGAATCAGATTTGCGCCGCGCCGGTGAAGGTCTGCGCCCAGCGCGTGAAGCGCGGCGTGGCTCGCGCCGTCGTGGTGAATTCCGGCAACGCCAACGCCTGCACCAGTCGCCAGGGCATGGCCGACGCGCGCGAGATGACCGCGCTGGTCGCGAAGCAATTCGGACTGCGCGAACAGGAAGTGTTCGTCGGCTCCACGGGACGCATCGGAGTGATCATGCCGATGGCGAATGTGCAGCGTGGTATCGTGGCCGCCTCCCAAATCGTCAACGCCAGCAGCGCCAGCGCCGATCACGTCGCGGAGGCGATCATGACGAGCGACACGCATCCCAAGCAGGTCGCGATTGAATTTCAGCTCGGCGGCAAGACCGTCCGCATCGGCGGCGTGTGCAAAGGCGCGGGCATGATTCAGCCCGGCATGAGCGCCACCGGCGCGCGTCCCCCGGCTCGTGCGCTGCACGCCACGATGCTTTGCTTCATCACCACCGATGCGGCCATTGAAGCAAGAGCGTTGCAAGCCTGTCTCGAAATCGCCGTCGCCCAGAGCTTCAACCGCATCACCGTCGATGGCGACATGAGCACCAACGACACCGTGCTCGTGCTGGCCAACGGGCTGGCGGAGAATTCAAAGTTCAAAGTTCAGAGTTCAGAGTTCAAAGTTTTCCAATCCGCCCTCAACCACGTCTGCCTCGAACTCGCCAAGAAGATTGTGCGCGACGGCGAAGGCGTGACGCGCTTCGTGACCGTGCGCGTCCACGGCGCGCGCCATGTCGCCGACGCCGATGCCGCCGCCCGCGCCGTGGCCAACAGCGCGCTGGTCAAGACCAGTTGGTTCGGCGGCGATCCAAACTGGGGCCGCATTATCGACGCGCTCGGCTATTCGCCCGCGAAGATTGTCGAGGAGAAGGTGGACATCGGCTACAGCGCGCCGGGCAGCCGGAAAATTCTCTGGAGTCTCAAGCGCGGCCAGCCGACCAAGGCCACCTTCAAGCAACTCTGCGCCGCCGCCGCGCCCAAGGAATTTGATTTGCACATCCGTCTAAACCTCGGCTCATCCAGCGCGCTCATGTACGCCTCCGACCTCACGGAAGAATACGTGGAGTTTAACAAGGGCGATGTGACGGACCCGACGACGCTGGGCGGATGAAGACGGCGGCGGCTTGTGCTGGACTCCCCTCTTAGCCGTGCCCCGAAAATTGGACGCCTTCGTAAATCGCGGGCAGTGCCACGGAGAAATCAATCGAAACCAACGGAAGCGATTGCGTGGGGGCCTTCAGGATTTCCGCCTGCCACCCATTGGCCCTGCGAAAGAGCGTGACCTCCATCTTGTCCTGCGCCACGAGAACGTATTCCTCCAGCGTCTCGATCTGCGTGTAGCTGAGAAACTTCTCCCGACGATCCGTCCGCTCGGTTGATTCCGAAAGCACTTCGATGACGACGCGAGGGTAGCGTTTGAAGTACCGATCCTTGTCGCGCGGGTCACACGCCACCATCAAGTCGGGGTAATAAAAGATGTCGTCGGTCTCGGCCTGCAAGCGGACTTTGGCATCAAGCATGAAGACGCGGCAGGATTTACCGCGCAAGTGAGAGTGCAGCGCGGCGTGCAGGTTGCCTACGATGAAATTGTGCTCATCGCTTGTTCCGGCCATCGCATACACCAGGCCGCCGATGTACTCATGACGAATCTCACTGAATTTCTCGCCTTCGAGATATTCCTCCACCGTGACCAGTTGCGGCTTTTCCACTGCTGTCATGCCGGGACTGTCTCAGCCGGCGCGGGCTTTGACAAGATTGCCGTCGGTACCTGGAGACAATGAAGTTGCGTCCACCGGCCTCGCCCGCTTTCATCGCAGCAATGAATTTGCACGCGCTCCTAGCCATCACCATGTTGGTTTTTTTGGCTTCGCCTTCCCAAGTGGTTGCCGCCCCCATCCGCTTCGACTTCCTACCGGAGGGCCAGCGCACTTTTCCCGTGTCTCTGATTTTTGAAGGCGAACTCCTTCAGCCACCCAGGGCGATTGAGCGCGCCACGGCAGCCAAAGCGGACCATTCCTCGCCCGAAGCGGTGATGGCCAGCATGCTCAAGCGCGGCCAACCGACTAAGGCCACCTTCAAGCAACTCTGCGCCGCCGCCGCGCCAAAGGAATTTGATTTGCACCTCAACCTCAACCTCGGCTCCGCCAGCGCGCTCATGTACGCCTCCGACCTCACGGAAGAATACGTGGAGTTCAACAAAGGGGAATTGACAGACCCGGCGACGCTGGGTGGATAGAATGCCAACTCCAGGATACATCTACATGTTGCTCAACGCTTCGATGCCGAAGCTGATCAAGGTAGGCAAGACCAGCAAATCTCCCGAACTGCGCGCGTCTGAACTTTCCGCAGTAACGGGAATGCCGACACCCTTTGTTGTAGCTTTCGACGTATACGTTGCCGATTGCGATGAAGGAGAACGTCGCGTACACACTCAACTTCGTAATTACCGAATCGCTGGCGACAGGGAGTTTTTTGCTGCGCCAGTGAAATTCGCAATTGCAGTTCTATCCAGGATCGCTGAGGAAATGCCATTCGTGGAAAAGGTAGAGCCACAGATCAGCGAGGCAGAAAAACAACGACTAAAGGTTCAGGCAGATTTTACAGCACTCCAAGACGCCGCGTTCAAGGGAGACCCCAGGTCACAGCGTCTGATTTCTTCGGCGTATGAGGCAGGCGAGGGAGTCCTAAGAGACTTTTCTAAAGCGCAAGCATGGCTCCAAATCGCTGCTGCAAGTGGACACTGCGGAGCGCAGATCGAACTTGCTGAACAGCACGAAACCGCAGGCAACATCATTGAATCCCTCGCGTTTTACACGCTCGCATGTCGCGGTGGCCTGACATCTGCAATTGAAGCTCGAAAAAGACTTTCGCTTAAAATCACTCGTGAAGAAGTAGAAAAAGTTCGCCGGCGAGTTTCGGAAATTCTCGCTCAAAAAGAGCGGCTCTTGGCAAGCCTCTCAACTCAACCCGTCAGTTAATCATACTCACTCATGCAAGACCTCATTGCCAAGGCCGCGACGCTGCTCGAAGCGTTGCCGTACATTCAGCGTTTCAGCGGTGAGACGTTCGTGGTGAAGTACGGCGGCTCGTTCATGGATTCGCCGGACCCGGCGGTGCGCGCGGGCGTGGCGCGCGACATCGTGTTTCTCGAAGCGGTGGAAATAAATCCCGTGGTCGTGCATGGCGGCGGCAAGGCCATCACGCGCGCTATGGAGAAGGCGGGCCTGGTCGCAAATTTCATCCAAGGCCAGCGCGTGACGGACGAGGCGGCGGTGCAAGTCGTGGATCAAGTGCTGTCGCGCGAGATCAATCCCGAGGTCGTGGCGGCGATCAATGCGCTCGGCGGGAAGGCAAAAGGTTTTGCCGGGACGGAGATTTTTACCTGCCGCAAGCTGCTGCTCGACGACAAGGAAAACCCCGGCGCGAAGATTGACGTGGGCTTCGTCGGCGAAGTCATCGCGGTGAACACCGCACCGCTGCTGGAGTGCATCGCGCAAGGCATTGTGCCGGTCATCAGCCCCACGGCGCGCGATGCCAGCGGGCAGATTTACAACTGCAACGCGGACGTGGCGGCGGCGCAGGCGGCCATTGCGTTGAAGGCCAAGCGCCTCGTCTTCATGAGCGATGTGCCGGGCCTGATGCGCGATCCGAAAGATGCGAGCACGCTCTTCACGCAAGTCACCACCGGCCAGATCGAAGAACTGAAGCGCATCGGCGTGATTGACAAGGGCATGATTCCGAAAATGGACAGCGCGGTGGCGGCGATTCGTTCCGGCGTGGACAAAGTCTCGCTCGTGGACGGCCGCGTGCCGCACTCGGTGCTGCTGGAGATTTTCACCGACGCCGGCGTGGGGACGGAACTGGTGCAGTAGTGGCGCGGGCGTCCCGCCTGCGACAGTCCGGTGGCCGTCCCGGCTGCCGGATCAACACCAGCCGAGACGGCCAGTGGACGAGTGGCAGCCGAGACGGCTGCCCCACTACTTGATTGCCACCGCGTTTCTGATGTTGCGCGGTGCGCGGGGCTTTCGCACGATGCGCGCATGTTAGCCCGGGTTTTTTCCGCAGCGGTTCAGGGTATTGAAGCCTATCCCATCGAGGTTGAAGTCAATGCTGGCTGGGGCGAAACCATCATCGTCATCGTGGGCTTGCCGGACGCGGCCGTGAAGGAATCGCGCGACCGCGTGACCACGGCCCTCGGCAATTCCGGTTTCAAATTTCCGATGGGCCGCACCACGATCAATCTCGCGCCCGCCGACGTGAAGAAGGAGGGGCCGAGCTTTGACCTGCCCATCGCCATCGGAATGCTCGCGGCCAGCGAACAGATCGAAACGGATCAACTCGATAACTTCATCATCGTCGGCGAACTCGCGCTCACTGGCGCGGTGCGTCCGGTGAAGGGGGTTCTCCCCGTCGCGTTGCGCGCGAAGGCCGATGGCAAATTGGGCGTGCTCGTGCCCGCTGAGAACGCCGCCGAGGCCGCCGTGGTCGAAGGGCTGCGCGTGATTCCGATTCAGAATCTGCGCGAAGCCACGGACTTTCTCGAAGGCAAAATCAAGATCGCCCCGACGCAGGTGGACCTCGTGAACATTTTCAAAAATCACGCGGACGAGGAACTCGATTTCGCCGACGTGAAGGGCCAGGAGTCCGTGAAGCGCGCGCTGGAAATCGCGGCGGCGGGCGGTCACAACGTGCTGCTCATCGGCCCGCCCGGCACCGGCAAGTCTATGCTCGCCAAGCGTCTGCCGACCATTCTTCCACCGCTCACGCTCGAAGAGGCGCTGGAGACCACGAAGATTCACAGCATCGTGGGCCTGCTCGCGGCGGGACAGGCGCTCGTGACGCAACGGCCCTTCCGCTCGCCGCACCACACGGCGAGCGATGCGGGATTGCTCGGCGGAAACATCAATCCCACACCGGGAGAAATTTCCCTTGCGCACCACGGCGTGTTGTTTCTCGACGAGTTGCCCGAGTTCAAACGCAGCGTGCTGGAGACGATGCGCCAGCCGTTGGAGGAAGGACGCGTGACCATTTCGCGCGCGGCGGGCACGATGACGTTTCCCGCCCAGTTCATGCTGGTCGCGGCGATGAACCCGACGCCCGACGGCAAGATGCCGCACGAGTCGCGCAGTTCGCCGCGCGAGATTCAGAATTATCTCGGGCGCATCTCCGGCCCGCTGCTCGACCGCATTGATCTGCACGTCGAGGTGCCGCAGGTGAAGTTCCGCGAGATGACCGGCGAGCGCACCGGTGAAGCCTCGGCGCAGATTCGCGAGCGCGTGATCGCCGCTCGCGAGCGGCAGCAGCAGCGTTTCGCCGGTACGCGCATCACTTGCAACGCGCGCATGGGCACACGCGAGTTGAAGAAGTATTGCGCACTGGATGACGCCGCGAATGAGCTGCTCAAGTTCGCCATGAGCGACCTGAACCTCAGCGCCCGCGCCTACGACCGCATCCTGAAAGTGGCGCGCACGATGGCTGATCTCGCCGGCCACGAAAACATCCAGAGCGACCATGTCTCCGAGGCGATCCAGTACCGCTCGCTCGACCGGCAGTTGTGGACGTAGGCCGCTCCGCACCAAAGGAGGAAGGCTCGCGCGGGGACAACTCAGAGCCGGTTTGAAACTGTGGCGTCGGCCATCCTGGCTGACGGTGAGCCGTGGCTTCCAGCCCGGCGGAAGCAAGCCGCGCACAAAACAGACGGCTGATTTTTTAACTACGCCTCCCCCGTTTGAGCTTTTTTCCGGGCGGCTGGAAGCCAGCCCTCACTGGCAGGCAGGATGCCTGCCGCCACGTCCTCTCGGACCGGCTCTCAGCGTGCGGCCAGTTGGTTCCCACAGATTCAGGCCGGCCACGGATGGGAAATCATTCTGTGGTCGCTCTGAATCTGCGGGACATCGGTTCTGTGACGTGCCGCCTACGGCTGCACCATGCGGAAGTATTTTGCGGAGCCGGTGGGCGCGTAGATGGAGCGGTTGGTTTCCGTCACGGTCACGGGCGACCACGCGATGGGCGGGTCCAGGTTGGTGGCGGACTGCACGTTGAACGCGCCGTAGCCCAGCGGCCACCAGCAAAGCGAACTTTATGCGCTCGTAAAGGTTGGACCGCGCATTGCCGCAAAAGTGAAACCCGAACTCCGCTTTGGAGTTCGGGCCAGTTTTGCCGATTCCAGGAAAACCTCCCGCCTCACGGCATCGCCCGGAAGAAGGCGCGCGAACCGTTGGTGGAGTAAGTAGAGAATGTGACCGAGCCGCTGGTGTTGGTCAGAACCGCCACGTTGGTCCAAGTCGTCAGGTTCGTGGAGCGTTGAATGGTGAAGATGTAAGCGGCTTGCACTGCCACCGGCCATTGCAGCGACCCATTGAACTGCCGAACAGGCGCGCCGAATTGAAAACGAGGCTGCACTTCAAAAGCTCCAATGTCCGACGGAGTGAAACGGGGCTGGCCATCGAAATCGTTTGATGGGGCCGAGTTTGTCGTTCCTGCATTGACGCAAGCTGAGGTTGGTTGCAGGTGGTAATCCCCAGCGCCGATGAATTGAGGATTTACGCTGATGTTGCCTTCCGTGTCTGAGGCCGTGCCGTTGAAGTTGGTCATGGTCAGAGAACCGTACGACGCGGGGTAGTTGCTCCAGTTTGCGGTGACGTTGAGGGCGACATCGTTGAAGGCGACCGTGTTCGTAGTGGGAGTGTAGGACGAAGAGCAGCGGATTCCTGCGTTGTTCTGAACCACAATGTTGTTTCGAAAGTATCCATTGAATCCCGAATCATGAATAAAGCCCGCTGCGCCGTTCGCCGCGATGGTATTGTTAACAACCGTGGAATAGCTACTGCCACTCAGTTTTATTCCGTTTTCTCCATTTGCGAGGACCAGGTTGTTGACGAACGCTCCACCACCCCCGAGGTCAATTCCATTGTTTGTGTTTTTGAGGAAGGAGTTGTTGATGCAGTAGGGGCTGACACTGCCGCGACCGCTCGCACCACCGGCCAAGCCAACCATATTTTCTCGAAGCAGGTTGCGGCTAATCACCCCTCGGGCAGAAGAACTTCGCGCGAAACAGAACACGCAACTGCTGGCACTGGCATAAATGCCATAGGTGTTCGCGTAAATGTCGTTCTGTTCCACGGTCGGATTTGCTCTCGAGCCCACATCACTCGAATAAGCATCGATCCGAACTCCGGAGCTATTGTGATGAATGCTGTTCTGGGCAATGATGACGTCCGACGGATCAACGTACTCGCCACCGCGGGTAAAAACATTCACACCGTCGGACCAACAATGATGGAGTTCGCTGTGGCTCAAAGTGACCTGCGAGTCATTACCGAAAATCGTCAGTCCGGTTTGTGCGAAAGCAATTTCGACATAACTGAGGATAGTGCGCGAGCCGCCAGATTGCACCGAAATCCCCTGCCAATCCCTTGGCGCAGGTGCCAGTGCCGCGGAGGTGAAGGTGATGCGGTTTGTGAAGTTTCCTTGCGCGACCATGCTCCCGATAATTTGCAGCGACGCGTTGGCCTGAAAGCGCACGATCACGCCCGGCTCGATCACCAACTGCGCGCCCGACGGAACGCTGATGTTGGACTGCACCAGGAAGGGCGATTCAGCGAGGGACCACAGGCCGGTCACTGGTCCGCCCAGCACAAGTGTGTCGCCCCGAACCGCGTGTTGCATCAGGACGCAGGTGATAGCGACGAGCAAGAATTTGATTTTCATAGTGTTTTTCAGTGTTTTGGAAGCCGACCCGCGCTTTGCGGGCGGTCATCCTGTTCACCGCTTACAACGGAATCGGGGGAGAACTCTTACAAAGAATTTTTAACCTGAGATCCGAAGTTCGGGGAGCGCGCCCGCCTCGGGCGTGGCGGAACGCGCCTCGCGTTCCGCACTTCGGAGGGCGTTGGTTCCACTTCGAGCCGTTACTTTTTCGGGCACCCCACGGTTTTCCGCGAGGGCGCGGAAAACTGCGCCCGGGGCGGGCGCGCTCCCATTTCTATTTCGGAGTTCGGGTTCAAGCCTCCTTGCGCGTGGTTACGGGCCTGTGGAGAAGGCGTTGGTGGTGCCGGGTTCGGCGAGGAACCATCTGGCCCAACGGATGTAGAAATCGTTCGTGTTGCCTTGGGCGATGCGTTTTTGTAGGTCGAAGATTTGCTCGGGCGGCACGCGCTGAAAGGTGTATTGGCCGCCGAGCCGCTTTTGGGCCACGACTTCGGCCAGTTCCGGCAGCCAGGCGGGGGCCAGCTGGAGCGCCACGGGCACGGCCACGACGCGCGTGTAACCGTCGCGGCAGGCGAGCACCACATGCCGCATGTCGGGGCTGAAGGTCGCGTAACGAATCCCCGGCGGGTAACGCAGCGGCTCGGAAACGGGCCAGCCCGTCGGCACATCCCAGATGCGCGCCGTGCCGTCATCGGAGGCGGTGATGAGGCGGGTTGAGTCGCGGCTCAAGACCGCGCTGTTCACCGCGCCGGCGTGTTTGAACGGGCGGCTCACGGAGTGGCCGGTGCGGGCATCCCAAAGGCGAGCGGTGTGGTCGGTCGAGGCGGTCACCACCAACGCGTCATCCTGGCTGAATTCGGCGGAGAGAATCGCTGCGGAGTGAGACATCGGTGCAGTTAAGCGTTCGCCGGTTTTCGCATCCCAAATCATGGCGACGTCGCCTTGGGAGATTGACAACACGCGCCGTCCGTCGTTGGCCCAGCGCGCAACGGGTGCGCGACGCCCAAGCAGGATGGTTCGTTCTAACTGCGGAGCGGGCTGCCATGCCCAGATACGCAATTCGCCATTCTCCGTCAAAGTCAGGATGCGACTGGCGTCGCGATTAAAGGAAGCAGTGAAGACTTGCCTCTGGTGTTGAAGTTCGGCCAATTGAACACACAAGTCCCGGTCCCAAATACGCACGGTGGAGTCCTCCGATGCGCTAACAATGAGCCGCCCGTCGAAGCTCAACTGTAGATCATTAATCGGGTTGGAATGTGCCAGCCAGTTAGTCACTTCTTGATTGCTCCCTACCGCGCACACCCAAATCTTTGAGCCAATGCTCGCAATCAAACGCTGTCCATCTGGCGTAAGGTGCGCGGCTCGAACATCTCCGCTCCGAACATTTGGCCGTTTCAATGATGGAAACTTCGTCGTCCATTGGACCGCACCGCCGCCAACGAACAGCATCGTGCTGCCATCATGGTTAAACTCCACGTCCTTGGATCCGCCTCCCGGTGGAGACACGGATGCGCTGGCTGCACGTTGAGGCAAACGCCAGAGTGACAATGCCTCGTCCCTTTCTTGAGCCACGCAAACCCTGCGTCCGTCAGCACTGATTTGGGCGTCAAGAATTCTTGCAGCATTGCGGATGGGTTCGATGATTGGTTCGGCTGAATCTGCATCCCAAACACGTACGGAACGGTCCTCAGAATGAGTAATCAAGCGCCGACCGTTGTCGCTGAATCTTGCTGCGATCACCGCGCCTTCATGAACCATAGGTGCTCCAATTGGCTGACCGTTGGTGGCGTTCCAAAGCCGGACATTCCCATTTTCAAAGGCGGTGGCGACGCGCCAGGCTTTCGGCGCAAAGCTCAAATACCATACGGCACCAAGCTGATCCAATTCCGCGCTTAACCTGTTGCCATTCGTCGCGTTCATTAAATGGAGAGTTCCTCCGGACGTTAGGGCGAGACGATTGCCGTCGCCGCCGAACATAACACCCTGGATTATTTTCTGGAACTTGACCGGTCCAAGCGCCAGCGCACCTGAGTATGAGCGCCAAATTCGGAGAAGGTTGCCTTGAACCGTCGCGAGATCTCCGGCGCGACTAAAAGCAGCAGATTGAACTTTACCGTCGTGTTCAAGCCGGTGGCGCTCGACGCCGGTTTTGGCATCAACGATCACCACAAGGTTAGTCACGCAGATGGCGAGCAGGTTCCCCTTTTGGCTGACGGCGAACATCGTGGGCGCATCAGGGTATTGAAGTTGCGAGAAAAGGGATGCGCCCGAGGTGGTGTTCCATGCCTTGACTGCGCCGTTGGCTTCAACGGCGAAGTAACTGCCGTCGGAACCGAAGCGGATTCGTTTCACATTCTGTTGCCCTTGCTTGGCAGGTGTGAGCGGTTCGCCCGTGGCCGTCCTCCAACTGCGAATCCAGCCCTTGTCTGTCCCGGTCACGAGGATTTTTCCATCTGGACTGAATGCGGCGGCGGTGACGAACCCCGTCTCCGAAAATCCGTGCCGTTCGAGCAAAGCCCAATTGCGCATGGTCAGCGCCGAAAGCAGGCGTTCCGTCACGACCCGGTTGGTGGGGCTGACCCGCAAGATGGAGGAGAAGTAGGCCACGCCGTCGGAGGTTGCACCTTTGGCAAAGGACTCCTCCGCGCGTTCCATTTCGATGACGTGCAACGCCTCTACGGCGCGCTGCTGTTCGCGCGTGGCGGCGGCGGCGTTTTGCTCGGCGCGTCCGCGTTGTTTTGCTTCGTAACCGCGCGCGGTGTTGATGCGGAGGGCGGCCACGCTGGAACCGATGGCCAAAGCGACGAGCAGCAGTGCCACCGCGCCGATGGCCCCGGCGAGTGCTGGCTCTCGGCGGCACCAGCGCCAAGTCCGCTCCAGTCGCGTGACGGGCCGGGCGTGGATCGGTTCACCGCGCAGGAATCGGTCGAGGTCGGCGGCGAGTTCCTGCGCGGTCGGGTAGCGGCGCGACGGTTCCTTGGCCAGGCACTTGAGGCAGATGGTTTCCAGATCGCGCGGCACGCTGGCGTTCAAGGCGCGCGGCGCGACCGGCTCGACTTCCTTCCCCTGGCGCAAAGTTTCCGCCGGAGATTCCGCCGCGAACGGGGGCCGGCCCGTGAGCAGATGATAGAGCACCGCGCCGAGCGCATAGATGTCCGTGGCCGGACCCAGTTCGGCGCTCCGTCCGGCTCCCTGCTCGGGCGACATGTAGCTCGGCGTGCCCAGCACTTGCCCGGAGAGGGTGAGGTCCGTGCCGCCGGTCAGGATTTTCGCCAGCCCGAAGTCGGTGACGTGCGGCTGGTCGTGCTCATCCACGAGCACGTTGGAAGGCTTCAAGTCCCGGTGCAGGATGCCGCGCTCGTGCGCGTAGGCCACGGCGGCGGCGATGGTCTTCAGGAATTCGGCGGCGCGGCGCGGGGCGAGCGGACCGTCGCGCACCAGCTCGGCGAGGTTGCCGCCCTCGATGTATTCCATCGAGAAGTAGTGCTGGCCGTCGTGCTCCCCAATCTCGTAGATGCCGACGATGTTCGGGTGGCGCAGGCTGGCGGCGGCTTCGGCTTCGGCGTGGAACCGGCGCACCTGTTCCGCGGTGGCCAGCGTGGTCTGGAGCATCCGCTTCACGGCCACGATGCGATTGAGACTGGTCTGCCGCGCGGCGAAGACCACGCCCATCCCGCCGCGCGCGATTTCCTGGATCAGTTCGTAGTCGCCGAAATACTGGATGGAATCCCCCGCGCGCGGGGACAAGCCGAGCACCGAGGACGCCATGCCCATGAGGCACAGCGGGCAAAGCGCGTCGAGCGCGGCTGGCGCGAGCCGCGTTCCGCATCGGGTGCAATGTTTGTCGTTCACAAGTCTGACCGCTTTCCACTACGGACTGATCATGCGGAAGAATTTCGCGGAACCGGTGGGCGCGTAGATGGAGCGGTTGGTTTCCGTCAAGGTCACAGGCAACCACGCGATGGGCGGGTTCAAATTCGTCATCATCGTCGCCGGAACTAAGGCAATCGCTTTGCCCGGAAGAAACGGTGGGGATGGGCTGCGGTGTTGGTTTCGATTAGGCTGATGAACCCGCCGACGGCCGTGTTCGTTCTCAACGCCGTCCAGTCCAACAGATTGGTGGACGCCTCGAAGGCGTACTGCCGTCCGTCCAAACCTTGAAACTGCATGTGCAACTGGTTGCCGTTCTGAATGGTCAGGGACGAGAAGCTGCCGGCGGACGAAACGAGCAGCGCCCCGTCAATCTGCGTGAGCGGTTGGACTCGCTGGCCAGCGACCCGCGCCACGACGGCGTTCGCCATGCCCAGCGGCACGACGCCGTCCGGTGCGTTGGTGGGAATGGTGAAACTCAACCACACCACCGCGCCGGGAGAGATCGGGCCGTTGGTGGTGGAATAAACCAGCGCACGCCATTGGCCAGGAGACAGTTGCTGCTGATCCACGATGTGGCCCGCCAGGCTGTTGCCCGCAGAAACACTGGTCAGGCTCACGAGCGACGGATTGAAGTTCACATCGAATTGCGCCGCCACTGCGCCGGACGCGCCGCCGACGGTCACGGGCACGCTGACCACCGCGCCCGGCGGCGCCGTCGCCTGACCGAGCCGGAGTTCGGCGGCCCTCGCGCTGAACCGGTTGGCCGTCGCAACGAGCAGGACAAGCGGCAGGGCGCGGACGAAATGGAAAATCCGGGCGTTCATGATTTTGGCTTCAACGCGTCCAGGCGTTCACCCGCACCAGCACGTTCACGGGCACCACGACGTTCACGGTGACGGATGCCGGGTTGATGGTGTTGTCGATGTTCGTGTCATACGAAGAACCGGGACCGTTGTCTGGCGTGAGCACCACGCGGATGGGGACGTTCGCGCCGAAGTTGCTGGCTCGCACCGTCACGGTCTGGTTCGTGGATGAACCTTGCGGGAGCAGGAAGAACACCGGCGTGTTCGTCCCGACGGGGATGTTGTTGCCGGCCGCCTGGGTGATGTCCAGGCGCGGGGGCGTGGGGAGGAAAGTGATCATGTTGGCACCGATGGAAGCCACAGAATTCGGGCTGGAGGAGAGTGCCAGGAAACGCCGATCCATGCAATCAACGCGGATGCGACCAGCGGCACTGTAGTCACTCTCGCCGGAAACATCCAAGGCCCCATTTCCAGAAATCACGGGTGCCAATATACGTATAGCTCCACCGCTTCCCGCGCCCTCCAAACGGCTAGTGATCGTTACGGCCTTTGCGACAACAGCACCCCTGATCGTAATGCTGCTGCTTGAGGCGATCAAAATCGCTCCTCCCCCACCGTTTCCTCCTAAAGATGTTCGGCCACCCCCGCCCGATCCACCCACCAAAGGGATAAGCAATGGGCTTCCGTAAGGCAGGCCGTTTCCTGCGGTAATTTGGAAAGATGCCGTCCCGTAAGAGGCGTGGCCTGCGTCATTCGTGCTGTTGGAATTGCTAGTCGTTCCGCGTCGACCTGCTCCTGGTCCGTAACCGTCGCCCGAAGGAAGCCCTAACATGCCGGGATTCCCGCCCGCAAATCCTCCCGGCCCACCGGCCCCACCGAAAGTCACGGAGCCTGTTGCTCCACGCACGTTGATCGTGCCATTGATGATCACGTCCCCCGTGGCCAGCAGATAGACCGGCGTGTTGAGCAGGTTGTTGCTGAAAGTGAGCGTGTAGTTGGAAACAACAGTAATAGTCGTGCAGTTGAAGATGCCGTTGGTCGTCACGGCCAAGGTGGTGTTGCTGGTGATGTTTATCGCACCGTAGCTCATGTCGCTACCGGAGCTGAACGTGAATTGTCCGTAGGCACCGAACACGCTCAATCCCACGAGCAGGCTGGCGAGGAGCGAACGGTGAACAGTGCGATGCGCTGGCATGTTTTTCATAATTTTTTCCTTCGTGTTGTGGATCGTTTCGAGTTTCCGAAAAAGAATTTCGACGCTGAGTTTCATGGTGATGGAAGTTGAATTCGCACCGGCGGCATGGCGATTACCGTGTTGTTCGTCAGGCCGCCTGTGCCCTGGTCGGTGGGCAAGATGAAGGCCGCAGGTGGCGAGGCAATGGTGGTGTTTAACGCCAACCCTCCGCTTCCTTGAACGGCAGGCAGCAACATCGCCGTCGGGGGCGACGCAATCACCGTGTTGTTGGCCAGCCCGCCGTTTCCTTGATGGGCCGGCAACAGGAGAGCAACCCGTGGCGCGGCCACGGCCATGAGCAAGGGCCGCGAGTTCGCATCCAGCGGACTGCTGCCAGCGGTCAGTTCCGCTTCATCCGACCAGCCGTCTCCGTCGGTGTCCGCTCGCAGCGGATCGGTGCCCAGTTGCAATTCGCGGGCGTTGGAGAGTCCATCACCATCGAAGTCGCGGTCGCCGTCGGGCAGGGTGCCGCCGGGGGAATTGGTGAGTGCGGGATTGAGTCCCAAGAGTGGTTCGAGCACGTCCGGGATGCCGTCCTCATCCGTATCGAGCGCGGGCAACAGGGAGATGCGTCCAAGAATGGCATTGGCCAGGGCGGTAACATCGTTGGTGTTTCTCAGTCCGTCACGGTTCACATCCGCGAACACGGCGATCTGAGGCAGAAGGCTGTTGGTGTCGCGCAGGTAACCAATGAGGAGCGTGAGGTCGAGCACGGTGGGCACACCGTCGCCGTCAAGGTCGCCATGCAAGGTGGGAACGGCGCTGTTGGCGCGGAGGAACGAGACTTCATCAACCCAACCGGCGTCTTGGCCTTTTGGATCCAAATCCACTTCGTCCTTGGAATAGACCCACCGCAATGTGTGATTCCCCACTTCCAGCCAGCGCCGGTATTGTTGCCAGTCCACCTGCCCCGTGATGGCTTTCTGCTCCACGCCGTCGAGGTAAAACTTGAGGAAATCCCAGCCCGATTCCGACGACACCTTCCACCAGAAGGAGAGCGAACCCGGTCCACGCACGGTGGTTTCCAGCCAGGTCTGTCCATACGCCTCGATTGCCGCGCTCCGGGCGCTGTCAGTGCCGTCATGCGTGGTGCAGGATTGCCCGAACCAGGCGGCATTGCTGCTCGTGTTCCAGGCGATGAATGGATCGTCCAGAGCGTTTGCCAAGGTCGCCAAAGGGATGAGAGGAAGCACGGTCAGGAGAATCTGTCCGGGGTCCGGTCCGATGCCGTCCACGGCAATCTGGTATTGGGTTCCGGCCACGGCGTCAAACGTCAGTGCGCTGTAAGTGTCATAATAACTGGGATGGTCGTTGGAGGCGACGAGCGTGAGGTTGGAGACGACCGAGCCAGTGTAGATCGCCAGCGACGTGATGACGCCGCTTTCCGCCGTGGAGAACTTAACGGGGCCGGTGAAGGGTGCGGTCCATTTCCACCAGATGGAGCGTCCGCCGAGTCCGATGCCGTGGTAAGGCTCGCCGGATTCCCTCGACGCGCTTCCGTTCGCGCCAGTGACCGTGATCGGACACACATTTGGTGGGAGGGCGATGCGGTTGGCGAAGTTGTCATTGGGCGGAGGAGGAGCCACCGGGTAGGCAACGTGGCTGGTAACACTCAACCATCCGGGAGCCGACACCTCCAAAGCCACGTCGAGCAAGGAAAGGTTGGTGGGGACCAGAAAGCCGGTGGTGTAAATGCCGTCGGCAGCGACGCCATCCGGTGCGTTCCCGCCGTTCAGAAGCGACAGGTTGGTGAACCCACTGAGGCGGGCCACCACGGTGGCGTTGGTGACTGGCAGCAGATCGCTGAGGACAACGGACAGTACGGCGGGCTTGCCAGCGCTGAGGTATTGTCCGCTGTGCGGAAAGACCTCGACGTTCAAGTTGGTCGCCGGAACTGCCACCAGCGAATTGAAGACGTTCAGGTGCCCGCCCGTGGTGGTTTTGTTCGTCAGGCTGGGGATTGGCACGGTGCCATTCAGAATGCGGCGGCGCAGTTCGATCAGGGACGCATTGGGATGGAAGGCGAGGACCAGCGCGGCAGCGCCGACCACATGCGGTGTGGCCATGCTGGTCCCCTCCAGGAATCCGTAATCCGTGTCTGACCCATTCCGACAGGAGAAAATCTCCACGCCCGGTGCGCCGAGATGTACGCTGTTCAGTCCGAAGTGCGAAAACCAGGCGAGGTTGTCCGAACGATCGACCGCCGCCACCGCGATGATATTCTCCAGGGCATAGGATGCCGGATACGATCGCAGCCAGGAGGTGTCGTTATCCTGCCCTTGGCTCCGATTGTTGCCGGCCGCAGCGACGAACAAAACTCCTTGATCACGGGCCGCACGAATCGCCTCGAACTCCGCCTGGCTGAACGCGGGACCGCCGTAACTGGCATTGATGATCCGCGCGCCCTTGGCCACGGCAAACGCCAGGCACTCGGTGGTGTCACTGACGTACGCCGCCTGACTGGCAGCTCCTCCTTGGGAATTGAGAGCCTTGCACGCCATGAGGCGGACGTTCCACGCCACGCCGACGTGCGGACTGCCGTTGTTAGCCGCTGCGCCAATGGTGCCAGCGACGTGCGTCCCGTGACCCAGCGGATTGCCATGCTTATCAACACTATCATCCCACGGGTTGCCTGACCCAGTGATGGCATTGATGCCAAACACATTGTTCGTGTAGCCGTCACCATCGTCGTCCAAATTGTTGGTTTCCTTGCCGCTGCCGGATTCACCGGGGTTGCGCCACATGTTCGCGGCGAGGTCCTGGTGCGTGTAGTTGATGCCGGTGTCGATGACGGCCACGATGACGTTGGTCGAGCCGTTGGTGATGCCCCAAGCCGCCACCGCGCCGATGTCCGCGCCCGGAGTGCCGCCATTCTGGCCCAAGTTGCGCAGCGCCCAGAGTGTGCCGTCGGTGAACGCGCTGTCGGTCGGGATGGCGTTGATGGTGCGGGTGTAGTCCGGTTCGACGTATTCGAACCGGCCACTGGCTTGGAGCGCCGCAATACGATCGCGCAAGGAGCGGGCACGAGCTTGCGCCGGGAGAGCTTGCACGGCCCTGGCCTGGGCTTTGTCTTCCAAGTCCAAGACCATGACCTGCGGCAGGAACTTGAACTGGCGTTGCACCTTTAACCCCTGCTGGCGCAAAACCGGATGCTGTGGCTCCGCCTTTTCCTGCGGCTTGAACTTCACGAGGATTCGGGTGGGGTGGAAAGACTCGGCGACGGGAGCACCGATTACCGGCTGCGCGGAGAGTGATGTGACGAACCAAAGGGCGACCGACACCAGCCACAGCACCAGTGAATGTTGGTTTTGCTTCACTCCAGAAATTTGAGTTGCGACGCGCAAGATGACTTCTTCAGGTTTCAATGCTCACCGGCGCAGTTCGGGTGCGGCAGCGAGCGAGTTCACAAGGTTTCCGAGAGCCTGTTCCGCCGCGCGCCGGGCGGCAAGGGCGAATTCGTGTTTGAATTCGTCGAACGTGGCCTGGCCCTGACCCTGGCTTTTGATCTGCGCCACCGCCTGGCCGCGCGCGTCGATCACGGCGCAGTTCAGTTCAATCGTGAACGAAGTCGGCGGCCACGTCAGCATGCTGTCAGACTTCGACGTGGTGGTGATGGTGGGGGTGATGATGAGCGAGACGCCTTTGGCAGTGATATTGGCGGTGTCATCCGGGCCGGAGAGTTTGACGACCGTGGCAAAGACTTCGGAGAGCGCCTTGCGGAAGCCCGGCTCCAAATCGCGGTAGGCAAAGTATTTGACCGAATCGCCACCGCCGCCCGGCGTGGTCACTTGCAGCGAGCGGTTGTTTTCTGTGATGACGTAGCCGGCGGTCTTGGCGATTTTGGAACTGGCGGGCGGAATCTTGGTCACGTCCGGGGCCAGCGAGATGGAGTGGGCGCAGCCGGTCAACAGCAACAGGAGCGTGATGGCGGCGGCACTGGCGAGCATTGGGCGAATGTTTTTCTTGAGCATGGGATTCATGGTTTTGGTTTGGAGCGTTATTTTGAAGTTAACGTTTCGGAAAGCTTCCGGATTGGCGGCTGTTTGACGGCGGGGTGACGGGTTCTTCCGGGAGGATTTTCTTGCACTTGACGAGACTTTCCGTGGCCTTGGTGGCCGGTATTTCCTCCAACCCTCCGGCGAAAAGTTTGAGGTAGTGGATGGTGTCGGGCTGCGCTTCAAGTTTCAAAACCTCCCGGTCTTTGTTGAACAAGGTGGCCAGCCCGAAATTGAGCAGGTTGTCTTCAAAACGGCTCACGAACCGCAGCGTCCCCGGAGCCACGGAGAAGTTGTGGTAGCCGCCGTTGGGCACCGTGACCAGATGCTGGCCGTTCATGCCCACGATCCAACTGTTCGCGGAATCCACCATGTTGGGTGTTCGGTAAATGAAGACGAGCGCCTGGCCCGCCGGGGGCTTGGCCGTCGCATCGCCGGACAGCGCGAACTTGGGTCCTTGGGGCGAGGCGCAGCCGACAAAGATCGCCGCCAGCGCGGTGATGAAGGTTAAGGTGAGTGTTTTCATGGTGAGCAAGGCTTTTGGATTTCGTAGTTCAGTTAGAACCTCACACTTTTGCCGCCAGCGGTAATCCGTCCGCTCCGAATGCAACCGAACGTGTCCCAGGACAAACGGATGGTGAAGCGGTAGGTGCGGGCGTCGCCAACAAATTGCCGTGTGCCCCGAATCAGCACGGCCTGGCCCAGACTGTTGTACCTCGCCGAAGATGTCTCCGAGTAGGAAAAGCCGTTGCCTCCGATCGTCCAGTCGAAGGAGTCGCACGAACCTCGGAAGACTTGGAGCGAAGGGCGGCGCACGGCGCGGGCGGCCAACGCTTGCGGAGTTCCATCTGCGATGTTGGCCGGGGCGACCAGCAGATTGGCCCCGTCATCCAGCGGGACTTGGGCCGTGGCTTCCGTCGCGGCGGACAGGGCCAAGAATACAGTTGTGGCAATGGTGGCCAGGATCAGTCTGTTCTTCATAATTTTCTCTTTCTGTTTTCTCGGATGCCAACCCGCGCTTTGCGGGCGGTCATCCTGTTCACCGCTTACAACGGAATCGGGGGAGAACTCTTACAAAAATTCTCAACGAAAAATCCGGAGCGGAAATGGGTGGCACGGGCAACCTGCCCGTGCCGTCCGGCAACCAGCCGGGCGGAAGGGAGGGAGCGTAGAAGTTGGCAGAGGCACACCGGAACGATCGGGCGTCGCTCCTCGTTCCGCGCGGCGAGTCGCCTCGCGGCACAGGCAGGTTGCCTGTGCTACCCCCGGCTGCTACGGCGTCACCGGGAAGGCGTTGGTGGTGCCGGGTTCGGCGAAGAACCATTTGGCCCAGCGGATGTAGAAATCGTTTGTGTTGCCCTGGGCGATGCGTTTTTGCAGGTCGAAGATTTGCTCGGGCGGCACGCGCTGGAAGGTGTATTGGTCGCCGAGCCGTTTTTGAGCCACGACTTCGGCCAGTTCCGGCAGCCAGGCGGGGGCCGGCTGGAGCGCCACGGGCACGGCCACGACGCGCGTGTATCCGTCGCGGCAGCCGAGCACGACATGCCGCATGTCCGGGCTGAAGGTCGCGTAACGAATCCCCGGCGGGTAGCGCAGCGGTTCGGAAACGGGCCAACCCGTCTGCACATCCCAGATGCGCGCCGTGCCGTCATCGGAGGCGGTGATGAGACGGGTCGAGTCGCGGCTCAACACGGCGCTGTTCACCGCGCCGGCGTGTTTGAACGGGCGGCTCACGGGTTGGCCGGTGCGGGCATCCCAAAGGCGCGCGGTGTGGTCAGAAGAAGCAGTCACAACCAGCTTCTCGTCCGGGCTGAACTCGGCAGAACGAATCGCAGCGGAGTGTGACATCGGGGCGACCAGGGTTTCACCAGTTTCCGCGTCCCAGATCATCGCGGTGTCGCTCGTAGTGGTGGCGAGCACGCGCCGGCCATCGCTGGCCCACCGCGCAATCTGTGCATCGCGCATTACGTTAATGGTTCGAACGAGTCGGGGTTCGGTCTGCATCGTCCAGATGTTTAACTTGCCGTGCGAAGTCAGAACCAGAACGCGGCTGGCCTGCGAGTTGAAGGATGCGGTGTGAACGTTTCCTTGATTCGTCAATTCAGCGCGAAGCGCACTGGTCATTAAATCCCAGACACGCACACTCGAATCCTCGCATGCTGTGATGGCAAGCCGGCCATCGCTGCTCAATTGGAGGTCGGATATGGTGGATGAGTGCGCCAGCCAATTCGTCATGGCCTGGCCAGTCGCAGTGTCCCAAATCCATATTTCCTGCTTGGTCGCTGCGACAATCCGCTGCCCATCCGGCATGAAATGCGCTGCTCGCAATTCACCCTCACGAATGCGCAACCTGCTCATGGAAGGAAACGATGTGGTCCACCGCAGGGAACTGTCAGCGATCAGCATGGCGCGCGTATCGCGCGCGAACTCAAAATAATTCGGACCAGCTCCCGGTGAAGATACAGACGTAATGGACCTTCGATCGGGAAGTCGCCAAAGTGACAACAGGTCTTTTTTATCCTCAACTATGCAGACTTTTCGTCCGTCCGGGCTGAGTTCAGCGTGCCGCACCATCGCTTCAGTTCGGATCGGCTGGGAAACCGGTTTGCTTGTTCTCGCGTCCCAGACGCGAACCGTGTTGTCGTCGGCGACGGTCACCAAACGCCGACCGTTTTCACTGAACCTGACTCGGCTTACTTTGTCGTCGTGGCTCATGGGCAGACCAATCGGTTCGCCATTCGTCGCGCTCCACAAACGTGCAGTCCCGTCAGCCGATGCTGTTGCGATGCTCCACGATTTGGATGCGAAATCTAGGTAGGGCACGTCTTTCCGATGGCCTTCGAGCAGGGCGATCCGCATACCTGTGGAAGAATCTACGATCTCGGCACCCATGTCTTGCGTCAATGCCAGGCGGGTGCCGTCCCCACTAAATTTCGCCGCCGAAATCGCACGTGAGTATTTGACCGGGCCGACAATCAGTTTTCCGGTATCCACCCGCCAGATTCGGAGCAAATTCTTTTGCACCGTTGCAAGGTGGTCAGACTGACCGAAGACAGCGAAATCGACCTTTCCGTTATGTTCCAGCCGCTGCTTTTCCAAGCCGGTTTTGGCATCAACCACGACCACAAGATTCGTGACGGAGATGGCGAGCAAGTTTCCTTTTATGCTGACATTGAGCGTCACGGCACTCGCCGGGTATTGCAGTAGTGGGGTTATTGGAACGCCGGAGGTCGTATTCCATACTCGAACTGAACCCCCGACCAAGGCCGCGAAATAACTGCCGTCCGAGCCGAAACGAATGCGATTCACAATTCCCTTCTCTTGCAGAGGAGGCGTCACTGGTTCGCCCGTGGTTGTCCTCCAACACCGCAAGATACCGTTCTCTGTACCGGTCGTCAGGATCGCACCGTCTGGGCTGAATGATGCCGTGTAGATGTAACTTGTTTGTGAGAAGCCTCGCCGTTCGAGCAAGGCCCACTCATGCAAGGTCAACGCTGAAAGAAGGCGTTCTGTCATGATTCGATTGGTGGGATTCGCACGCAGCATGGCGGCGAGATACGCGACGCCATCAACGGAAGCGCCTTTGCCAAAGGACTCCTCCGCGCGTTCCATCTCAATCGTGTGCAATGCCTCCAAGGCGCGCTGTTGTTCGCGCGTGGCGGCGGCGGCGTTTTGCTCGGCGCGATTCTTCTGCGCGCGTTCGTCGTTCGCGAGGCGCTCGGCGCGTCCGCGTTCCTTGGCTTCATTGCCGCGCGCGGTGTTGATGCGGAGGGCGGCCACGCTGGAGCCGATGGCCAGCGCGACGAGCAGCAGCGCCACCGCGCCGATGGCTCCCGCCAGCGCCGGTTCGCGGCGGCACCAGCGCCAGGTCCGCTCCAGCCGCGTGACGGGCCGGGCGTGGATCGGTTCACCGCGCAGGAATCGGTCGAGGTCGGCGGCGAGTTCCTGCGCGGTCGGGTAGCGGCGCGATGGTTCCTTGGCCAGGCACTTGAGGCAGATGGTTTCCAGATCGCGCGGCACGCTGGCGTTCAAGGCGCGCGGCGCGACCGGCTCGACTTCCTTCCCCTGGCGCAAAGTTTCCGCCGGAGATTCCGCCGCGAACGGGGGCCGGCCCGTGAGCAGATGATAGAGCACCGCGCCGAGCGCATAGATGTCCGTGGCCGGACCCAGTTCGGCGCTCCGTCCGGCTCCCTGCTCGGGCGACATGTAGCTCGGCGTGCCCAGCACTTGCCCGGAGAGGGTGAGGTCCGTGCCGCCGGTCAGGATTTTCGCCAGCCCGAAGTCGGTGACGTGCGGCTGGTCGTGCTCATCCACGAGCACGTTGGAAGGCTTCAAGTCCCGGTGCAGGATGCCGCGCTCGTGCGCGTAGGCCACGGCGGCGGCGATGGTCTTCAGGAATTCGGCGGCGCGGCGCGGGGCGAGCGGACCGTCGCGCACCAGCTCGGCGAGGTTGCCGCCCTCGATGTATTCCATCGAGAAGTAGTGCTGGCCGTCGTGCTCCCCAATCTCGTAGATGCCGACGATGTTCGGGTGGCGCAGGCTGGCGGCGGCTTCGGCTTCGGCGTGGAACCGGCGCACCTGTTCCGCGGTGGCCAGCGTGGTCTGGAGCATCCGCTTCACGGCCACGATGCGATTGAGACTGGTCTGCCGCGCGGCGAAGACCACGCCCATCCCGCCGCGCGCGATTTCCTGGATCAGTTCGTAGTCACCGAAATACTGGATGGAATTCCCCGCGCGCGGGGACAAGCCGAGCACCGAGGACGCCATGCCCATGAGGCACTGCGGACAAAGCGCGTCGAGCGCGGCCGGGGCCAGCCGCGTTCCGCATCGGGTGCAATGCTTCTCGTTCACAAGTTTTGTCAGTCAGAAGAACGGGTTTGGCGGGGAACTCTTACAGACTTTCTGTTGTGCAATGCGAAAGGAGTTGCGGACAGCCATGTCCGCAGCCAGGGGGCGAGCATTCGCGCTGCGAGGCGAATGCTTCCGTCCCGGATGGAGCGCCGGTCTCCAACCCGGCTCGTCGCAGGCGAAGCAACACGCCGGGTCGGAGACCGGCGCTCCGATTTTGAGAAGGCAACAGCGGACAAGGCTGTCCGCTGCTCCGACCATTTGGGTGGTATGTCCTCACGATGCCCCTCCACGCCCCAGCACCGAGGCGAGGTGCCGCAGTTCGCCGTCAATTTCTTCCGGGGACGTGACGGTGTCGGCAATCTCGCGCCGGATGAGTTCGCCAAAACGCTGGCGCAGGCGGTGGACCGCCACGCCCACGGCGGAGGGGGACATTTTCAAGTCGCGCGCGGCGACGGTGTAGTCGCCGCGACCGGCGTCGGCCTGGAGATACTCTTTGAGCCGGTCGAACTGTGCGGTCTTGCCGGCGGCGGCGAGTTCGCCGCGCAATTTGGCGAAGGCGCGTTCCATCAGGGCCACAGCCCAGCGTCGCTCGAAGATGGACTCGGGCGTTTCGTGCGTGGCCGGTTCAGCGCGGAGGAAATCCTCCTCGGGATTCGCATCCAGCGGGATGAGCGTCACTCCGCCGCCGCGTTTCAGGGCGGTGGCGCGCTGATGTTCGCTCGCCAAAAAATTCTTGAGCGAGGCGAGGAGGAAGGAGCGGAACTTGCCCTTGTGCGGCGAGATGTTGGCCAGAAAATTCTTCGCCAAAAGTTGAGAGATAAACTCCTGGGTGAGATCCTGCGCGTCGTGCTCGGCTTGGCCGGAGCGCCGGATGTAGGTGTAGAGCGGCGGCCAGTAAGCCTGGCAAAGCGACTGGAGGGATTTTTCGGCGTCCGACGATCCTTCACGCGCGGAGAGCACGACGCTCCAGTGCGTGGTGGTGAACCACTGGTGCTGGTCTCCCGGCTGGCTCGCAAAATGAGAATCAGGTCGCATGGTGCCTCTGGGAATCGGGAGGTAGAATTGGCAGCACGCGCTCCGTTGTCGAGACTGGCGTGTCTTCCAAAAAGTGACCCGGCGAGGTGTGAAATTCAGATTGACGGCCTGGCGGTTCGGTCGTTGCGCGAGGCGGAGGAATCCAGTAATCCCTTGGACATGGAATCCCGGGAAGCATTCGTTGTGTTGAACATGGTCGAGCACGTCGGGCCGGTGCGCGTGCGGCAGTTGCTCCAGCATTTTGCCGACGCGGTTTCCATCCTCAAAGCCTCGAAACAGCAACTGATGTGTGTGCGCGGCATCGGCGAGGACACGGCGGAGGCGATTGCGAATTGGGAGAAGAACGTGGACCTCGCGGCGGAGTTGAAACGCTGCGAGGAATTTGGCTGTCACGTCGTGACGCAGGAGGACGCGGAGTATCCCGAGATGCTGCGGCAAATTTACGACCCGCCCCTCGTGCTCTACGTGAAGGGCACGCTCACGGCGGCGGACAAGAACGGCGTGGCCATCGTCGGCTCGCGGCAGACCACGCACTACGGGATCGAGGTGGCGCGGAAGTTTGGCTATCAGCTCGCCTACGTGGGCGTGACGGTGGTGAGCGGCGGCGCGCGGGGCATTGACACGGCGGCGCATCAAGGGGCGTTGAGCGCGAAGGGGCGGACTATTTGCGTGCTTGGCACGGGCATCAACATCGTGTTCCCGCCGGAGAACGCGGAACTGTTCGCACGCATTTCCGAGAGCGGCGCGGTGATCTCGCAGTATCCGTTCAATCGCAAGGCGGACAAACAATCGTTCGCCATTCGCAACCGCATCGTGGCGGGCATGACGCTGGGCACGGTTGTCGTGGAAGCGAATCTGACGAGCGGCGCGCTCATCACGTCGAACTTCGCCATTGAGTACGGGCGGCAGGTCTTTGCGGTCCCGGGGCGGATTGATTCGCCGCGCAGCAAGGGTTGCCACGACTTGATCAAGAAAGGCGCGAAGCTGTGCGAGGGCGCGGAGGATATTCTGAGCGAGTTCGAGTATTTGTTTCCCGCGAGCAACCGCCCGCCCACCGTGAACGAGACCGGCGTGCTCCCTGCGCTCACGCTCTCCGAAAACGAGCAGAAAGTTTATGATTCGCTGGACAAGGAGCCGACGCCGATGGACGACGTGATTCGCCAATGCGGCCTGCCCGCGTCCGCCGTGTCGGTGGCGCTGCTGAGTCTGGAAATGAAGCGTGCGGTGCGGCAGGTGCCGGGGAAATTATTTTTGCGGAACACGTGAGGCCGCAGCGCGAAAAGAGGGCACTTCGCCCAGGTTGGTTTCAAGTGACAACCGCTGGCACGGCGCATAGAGGCGTGTTGCGTCGAAATTGAACGGGATGGGGCACGGCTGCCGGTTTGCGGCAGATGCCCTTGTTGAGAGCGACGCTCAGTCCAATGAGGCCGGCCAACTGACCCACTTCGTTGGAAAAGGCGCCAAAAACGGTGATGAAGGTCAGGATGCGCGCGCAAAAATAAGCCAGGAGAAATCGGTTGATGGTGCGCAATTCTTCGGGCCCGTAGCGATAGTTCAGATACAGACCGCGAATGGATGTCCCGAGAAACGTTACGAACGCCAGGCAACCAAAGATGCCGAAGGGTACATACGTGGACAATGGACCGGAGTGGTAAGCACCGACCACAACAGAGGTCTGATAGCTTGGTGTCCGGAAGCGGCGGGCGGCCTGCTCGCTAAGATAGATGTCGGTCGGGTTGAGCGCGTAACCTTTGCCCAGCCAAAAATACTTGGGCAAATCCGGCAGCATTGCCCTCCACATTTCCAGTCGCCATTCCAGCGAGCCCTGAGCATCGGCTCGAACGAACGAGTCCACTTTCAGTCCGGGCAGAAAACTCAAGCTGCGCTGGACAGAACGAGGCAGCTTGGTTGAAACCAAAAGCAGGATGCCGAAGGCCAAAACACCCACTACTAGTATGACAGGAAAGAGTTTGGTGCGCACCAACCCTTCTGCGAGAAACAGCGCCACGAAAAGAAGACCAAAGCCGACGAGGGCCGAGCGATAGCCTCCGAAGCTGCTCAGGGCGACCACTCCGACAATGAGCAGTGGCCGCCACCAACTTCGCAAGACGCCTCGGATTCCATGAGCGGCCAGCAAATAATAGGCAAAAGCGCTTCCGAAGGCCCCGAGTCCCGCCACGCGGCTAATGCCGCCGGAAAAATCAGAAGCGGCCTGGACCGCCGCGACCCCGACAGGGAAAACAAGGAACAAAAAATAAAATCCGGGCCCCAGATAATAAATGAGCGTACTGCCCCCGGCCACGAGGCCGCCCAGGAAAAATAGAGCAATATACCGCCGGGCTCGATCCCGGGGAATCGGTTGGCTCGCGAAAGCGAAGTAGGCAATGATTCCAGCGATGATGAAGTAATACTGTTTGCCGCCGAAGCTTGCCGCACCCAAGGCTTTCACACCAATGCCGCCGCGCAGGCTGGCGGTGATCAGCACTACCGCCAGCAAAGCCAACAGGGGAAATGTAATGGAGGGCGCCGAAATGAAGGCGGGCCGTTTTTGGATGATCCGGTTCAACAGGGCGATGGCACAAGTGATTCCTGCCATCAACATCCAGAGCCCCGGCTGGCCCGGAAGAAAGAAAATAGTGATGGACGTATTCCAACTTAGCAATAACACGGGGTAGTGCCACTTGAGCAACACCGGCAATAACAGCACGAAAATGATCGTGGCGAGAGCGGCGAAGGAGGTGCGGTTCCAATCGGCCAAGTCCACCGCCGTCCAGCCAATGAAGAGCGCCAGGGGCAGAATGATGGCGTAAATAACCAGCGTTCGTAAAAGAGCAGTGTTCACAAGGAGCGAACGCTAGCTGAAACGCTGTGCGCCGCCAAAAAAATTCTTGGCCGAAACAGCCGGAAACGTGCAGCCTCTTGAGGTCGCCGGAAATAGACGGCACTTGAAATGCGCGTGCTATTTGATCATCCGTCCCCATTCGCCCTGGCTCACGGCGGATTTCAGACCCAAATCGAACAAACCAAACTGGCGCTCGGTGAGTTGGGCGTGGAGGTGGATTTTCTGCGCTGGTGGGACGACACCCAGGAAGCAGACTTGATCCACTACTTCGGGGTAGCTTCCAATTCCTACTTGGAACAGGCGCGCGCCCGTCGTTTGCCCGTCGTCATGACGACTCTTTTTACGGAAACGTGCAACCGGTCCGACAGTCAACTGCGACGGCAACGTTACTTCACGCGGGCCATTCTGGGCCTGCCGTTCGGCGAAGGCGTCAAACAGCAATTGACCTGGCGGGCGTATCACAACTGCACCCGGAACGTGGTGGGCCTGGAGGCGGAACGAAAAGTTCTGGAAGAAGTATATCAGGTTCCTGCCGGCAAAATTTCTGTCGTCCCTTTGGGCTTGTCCCGAGCCTACCTTGAGGCCGGGCCAGGGAACCGCTCGGCCGACCATTTGATCTGCACCGGCACCATCACCCAGCGTAAAAATTCAGTGGAACTGGCGGAACTGGCGAAGAGCGCGCAAGTGCCCATTCTTTTCGTCGGCAAGCCCTACCATCCGACGGATGCCTATTGGCAGCGCTTTGAGCAACTCATCGATCAGCGTTTCGTGAAATACCATCCACATGTCGGAAGCGAGAGTGAGATGATCGGTTTGCTCCAGTCGGCCCGCGGCTTTGTGCTCATGAGCCGATATGAAAACTGGTGTCTCTCGGCGCACGAAGCAGCAGCGTGCGGCCTGCCGGTTTTACTGCCCGATCAGAAGTGGTCACGGGAACGATTCGGTCAACACGCCTCGTACCTGGCGGGTCCGCACGATCCGGCGAACGTCAAAATCTTGCGCCATTTTTACGAGCAATGTCCCCATCTGCCGGCCAGCGGGGTGCGGCTCTATAGCTGGGGTGAAGCGGCAGCGGCGTTGAAGGCGGTTTATGAACGCACGTTGAGCACGTCGTTGTAGAGGCTCAGATGCTGACGGGCGACGACTTTGGGATGGAAACGCTGCAGAGCGCTGGCGTAGGCGCGGTCAGCCATTTGCCCGGCCGCCGACGGTTCTCGAAGCAGTTGCTCGACTGCGTTCCGAATGGTGGCGGGATCGAGAGCATTGCAGAACAAACCGGTGATGCCGTTCTCAACGAGTTCCGGAACTCCACCCACGTTCGCGGCCACCACCGGCACGCGTGTGGCCATAGCCTCAAGCACGACCATCGGGCAGTTGTCCTCCAGTGAGGGCAAGACGAGCATCGCCGCCTGGGAAAGCTCCGTCTTGAGTTGCTCGCGCGTGGCCAGGCCGTGCTCGCACCAGGGGCGCGTTGAGAGTCTCTTGAAGAACTCAGCCGCATAAGAGTCGTTCTCCGGGGCCGCGCCCAGAAACCGCACCTTCAGCCGGCGCTTGTCCGCCAAACCATCCAGCGCTTCGATCAACCGGAGCTGATTCTTGCGCGGGCAGATGACGCCGACGCAGAGAATCGTATCGTTCTCACCACGCGCCCGCGGCACGTCGAAAAATGAGGCATCGACCGCGTTGGGCAAAACCCAAGTGCGTCTCGCCAAAGATCGCACCGCGTTCTGTGTGTAACGCGTGATGCAAACCACGCCCCCGGCGCGGGGAATGGTGAAGCCCTCGAGGTGCGCCGCCAGCCACTGGTAAGAAAATGGTTTCGCGCCGGTGACCTTTGAAATCAATCGCATGTTGCCATGAACGGTCAGCACGTTCGGGAAACCGCTGAACACCGCGCTCAGCCCGCAATCCCGCTCGGTTCCCTGCCCATGAACGATGTCCGGATGGATCTCGTGGATTTTACGCCGTGCGGCCCGGATGCATCCTTGGAAACCGGTTCGCATCCAACCCAGCTTTGGCACATGCAGGCTGTGGAACCAGATGTTCTCCGCCAGCTTTTCCGGGGAGCGCATGGGTCGCTGGGTGCAGGTCACGACATGAACTTTTGCTTCCGGGAGGCAGGCGAGACCTTGCAACAAAGCTTCCGGCGCCGTGCCGAACCAAGGCTCCGTTTTGTCGTACTCCCGGAACGGCTCGCGGTTGTCAGTGGTGAGTTGGACGATGACCATGCTGATCAACGCCGCTCCAGGAAATAAGTGCAGACACTTTCCTCTTTAATCGAGTAACCAAAAAACTTCATCCGGTCGAGAAACTGGGCCTGGGTCATCTGGCCGGCCGGATCGTCGTGCAGTTCGAGGGAAATTGCGGAAATTTTCTCCCAAACCGAGGGAGGCGTGTTGCGGATGAGATCGAACTCAGCCCCTTCAATGTCGATTTTCGCAAGGTCGATCCTCTCGCCGATGGAGGCGACGACGTCGGCAAAAGCGCGGATGGTCACAGGAAATGATTTCCCGGAAGTTTCGTACAAACTGGAACCGCCTGGATTTTTTTCATCGAAGAACCAGTTCACCGTGGCATTGGCACCGCCCACGGCCTCGCGGTGCAAACAAACCCGCTCCGCCAGACGAGGATTTGCGAGCAGGTTCATTTCCAACAGCCGATAGTTTGGCGGTCCCGGCTCGAATGTATGCACAGTCACGTCATCCCGCTGAATGGCCGTGAGAAGACTGAACAGTCCGATGTTGCCCCCCAGATCGATGACCATCGGGCGATGCTTCAACTGCTTGAGGTGGTGCATGGCAAAACCATAACTGCCGGCGAAAAGCAATTCGTGAATGACGTCCCAGTCCCGCGAGCCAGCTCGGCAAAGCACGTTCAACCCGTCGCGGAAGTTGAGCAATCGCAGGCCTGAATCACCGCGCCGTAACCGCATGCGAACAGCGGAGGGCCAGTTCTCCACTCGACGGACAATTTCCGTCAAGGTCTTGAACTTATTTCGATGATATTGGGTGGCCATCGCGCGCGAATTAACTGGCAGGATGACAATTTTGTCCAGCTATGCCTTCCGGCGAACCACTTGGCAGGGGTGGGAATGTTTGGACCGCTTTGCCACAAGGCAATGGAGATTCCTCTCCCCGATTACGCTCTTGAATTCAATTCCCTAGCTTTCAGAAACCCTATCCCCTATCAAAATTCGCATGGCTTGCCTGGCGGATTTGAGGTCACGTGAGAGGTCTTCGAAATGAGGATCGCTCTGTGCCTCGAGTACCCACTGCACGTTCGCGGTGGCGTCAGCGTCCTCGTGGAAACATTGATGCATGAGTTGAAACAGCAGGGCCACGAAATCGTGCTGGTTTCGCCGGATGCACCGAATTCCTTGGGCGACAGGCTGGCTGGCACAATTCGGGAACATGTATATTGGAACCCGCACCAGCCCACCCGCACGTCGGCCAAAAAACTGGCCAGTGAACTGGCCGACGCACACATTGACCTGGCCCACTTTCACCTGGGCGGAACTTACGGCTGGGGAAACCGGTTTCCTTATCACTGTCCCATCTTTTTTCTCCGCCGCCGCGGAATCCCCTGCCTTTCCACGGTTCATTCGGTTGATTATTTTTCGGATTACTGCGGCCGGCAAAGACCGGCCTGGTTCAAATTGCTCATGCTCCCGCTCTCCTGGGGAGGCAAGTGGCAACAGCTCCGGCATGTGCATTGTGAGATCGCGGTCTCGCAACACAATTTTCGGAAATTGCGCCAATGGTATTGGCCTGCCCGGAAGCGAATCGTGCAAGTTTATCACTCACGTATGCGGGGCCAGTCCTTGATTCCAACCACCAAACGAGACCCATTGATTCTGAACGTCGGCCACATCGCCTCGCGCAAGGGACAGATTGTTCTGGCGGAAGCGTTTGCGCGCATCGCGGCGCGCCATCCGGAATGGAGCCTCCAGCTTGCCGGGGGCGACGAGAGCGGGGAGACCGTCGCAAAAATTCGCGACATCGCGGAACGACACGGTTTGACGGATCGAATCCAACTGCTGGGGGAACGGCACGATGCGTTGGAGTTGATGCAACGTGCCGCCATCTACGTTCAACCGTCTTTTTGGGAAGCGCTGGGACTGGCCCTGCAAGAAGCGATGTATTGCGGCTGTCCGGTCATTGGCAGCCGGGTGGGCGGCATCCCTGAGTTGATCCAAGATGCCGGGTTGCTTTTCGAGCCGGGCGATGTGGGGCAACTGAGCGAGGCTCTCGAAAAACTGATTCGTGACGAAGGTCTTCGCCAAGCCCTCGGGCAGCGCGCGACCAAATCAATCGTGCAACGTGGAATGACCGTGGAAGCAATGATGAAACGACACCTCCAACTCTATGCCGCCGCCCTTGGGAGGAACTGAAGCCCGATTCGTCGTCGCCACGCCCGCGCGTTCCGTGTGCGACGACAACGCGCGTGCGCTGGCGAGAATAGGATGCCTGCGGCTTTTGGCGTTGGGCACACGCCGTGGCACCGACGGAGTGCCGTCGGAACTCACGAGGCTCAACCCGCGCATCGGCCTCGCAGCTTACATGACCGCGCGATTGCTGCCCGCGTCCGCGGCGGAGTCGTTTCGGGCGGCCCTGCTTCCGTGGTTTGATCGCTGGGTCAAGCGGCAATTGCGGCCAGGCGATCACATTATTTCCAGCTACGGCTATGCCAACGACTCTTTCGCGTGGGTGCGTGCGCATGGTGGAAAAACTTTTCTCGACGGCGGCAATTCGCATCCCGGGAACTATTGGCAAATCATCAGCGAAGAACACGCCCGCTGGAACTGTCCGCTGCCGCCCTTTCCGCGCAACTGGTACGCGCGTTCGCGCACGATGATGCCGCTGGTGGACTACGTGCTCTCGCCCAGCTCGTATGTGACGCAATCCTTTCTCGCGCGCGGCTTCAGGCCGGAGCAAATCCTGCGCAACGTCTATCCGTTAAACTTGGACTGCTTCCGCCCGCCCACGGACCCACGGCCCAAAGAGCGGCCCCTGACAATCATTTCCACAGGCGCCCCGTCGTTGCGCAAAGGGACGCCGTATTTGCTCGAAGCATTCCGGTTGATTCGCCGCGATCATCCCTCCGCGCGCTTGTTGCTCACGGGTCCGCCGCATCCGAGTTTGACCGAGGTGATGAAAAAATTCGGCGATGTCCCGATCGAATGGTCCCCTCCGCTGCCACACCCACAATTGGCTGAGCGTCTGCGTGGGGCTGACATTTTCGTGCTGCCCTCGCTGGAAGACGGTTTTGCGCGCACGGTCGCGGAGGCGCTCGCGTGCGGGCTGCCGGTCGTCACCACCCCGAACACCGGCGCGAGTGACCTTATCGAGCCCGGCGTCAATGGCGAGATTGTCCCCATTCGGGACGCTGCGGCGATTGCGGCAGCCGTGGCGAAGCTGGGCGAGGCGGTAATGGGGTGGGGCAAACCGCCGACTCCTCAAATCGATCCGAACCGACTTTCCGTTCACCAATTCGAGCAAGAATTCATCGAGCAATTGCAATTACTCGGGCTGATTCCGCATTGAAGCTTGCCAGATCACTTTTTGCCAAAAATCTGCCGGAGCTGTCGCAGTTCCTCGCGCGCGAAGGCGAGGTCGAATCCCGAGCCGCGCGCTGAAAGGAAGAGGATGGTCAGAAAGATGGCTGACAGTACCGCGGCGTTGGTCCAGGAATCCGGTGCCCAATAAGCCCGGGCTGTTGCGGCCAGGCCGACGGTGGCCAGCGGTAGCAGACAGGAGCGCAGCGCCCACCGACGCCAGCTTAGGCCCAACTGGCCGCAAACGAACCGGCCCAGCACCAGGCTCAACACGGTTTGCGCCAGCACCGTCGCGACGGCGATGCCCGTGATGGATCCCGCTTTCATCGAGGCGAACGACAAGCCGAGGTTCAACAGGCCGGCCAGCCCGACCGCCGAGCCCGCCAGTTTCAAGCCGCGGTCAGAGATGCGGCCAGACAGTTGGATCGCCATGTCGCCACCCGCCGTCACCGCCAACGACGCAGCAAACGCGGCCTGCCATGCAATTGGCGCGCTCATCGCGTCAGGAATCCACAACCGCATAAAGAGATCGTTGAACAGGAGATAGGCAAGCGCAGCCGCGATGCCAAAAACTAACTGAAAACGGCCCAAGCGCTGCGCCTCCTGCACTGAGCGCACCCGAGCCTCCGCATTGGACGCGGCCAACCACTGGCTGATTTTCGGCAGGCTCACATAGCCAGCCGTAAGGATAACGAACAACGCCAGTTCGCAGAGTTTATTGTTCAACTGGTAACGCGGCACCTCTCCGGGGCCGAAGCCGCCGTTGATGAGCAGGCGGTCGGTGGTGGAAAAAATCAAACTTCCAAGGCTGATAAGATAGGCCCAGAAGCTTTTCTGCAGCAGTCCCTGAAACAATCGGCGATCCATTTGCAACGGACGCAAGTCCGCCAAAGGTGGATGCGACCACCGGACATAGAACCATGTCAGCAGCAGTGACACCACGGCGGCAGCGAAATAAGGAAGCGCTTGCACCCACAAATCCCCCCCGGCCCGCGCCACCAGCCAGTGAGCCATCAGTGCCAGTTGACCCAGTAGAAGTGCCGGCACCACGGGCCAGACCATGTTGCCGCAGGCGTAGTTGACGTTGCTCACGTAGCTGCTCAGGGGCACCAAGGCTGCCATCATCGCGCCTACGACAAACAGAATCGCCAGCGATCCCGTGCCCGGCATGGCCGTGAATTTCAACCAGCCCGGCAGCCACGGCGACATCGTCAGAAATCCAAGCCCCGCCGTGAGCGCAAGCAGCAGGAACACCGCTCGCGCGGTCGCCAGGAAAGCGTGCAAGCCACGCATGTCTCCAGCACCAAGTTTCTGTCCCGTCTGGATGGCCACCGCTCCACCCATGCCCAGATCCCCCAGGCCACCGAGCGCCATCACGGACTGAAAGCTGAGAAAAAGTCCGAAAAGCGGACGCCCCATGGCCTCGATTAACAGCCTCGTCCAAACCAGCCCGCTCAGCGCACCGAACACTCGTGCGGTGAGTTGCAACATGAATCCCAGGCGCGTGGAATTCCGCTGCTGTTTCATCCAGTCAATGAAAGTGGATCGTGCCATGTGAATCCGATGTGGTGTCAGGTCACGACTTGCCCAAGAGCATCGTTTTGAAACGACGGCGGCTGGGATACCAATAGTCCACTCGCAACTGCTGGGTGACACCGCGCAGCACGCCAAGACGAGGCCATTTCAAGCCCGCAGCCTGGCAGTAATTGCTGGCTTGTCGCAAGATCAGCCACAGCTCGAAACAACCGTTGACCCGCCGCTGGCCGATGCCGTGTGAGAACCGCTGCTCGTGCAACTGGAAGGCCGCCAGCGGCTCCGGAATGTTTTCCAAGCCATGATGCAATGCGAGCATGACGTTCAGATGCAGATCGCTGCACGCCGGGATGTGCACCGCATAGCCGCCCATCGCTTGGAAGGTCGAGCGGCGATACGCCACGTTCACTGGCCCGCCGATCCAGTTGCCCTGATCCGGAAACCAGTCGAGAAACTCCTGCGGCGAGAGCGAGTCCGGCGCAAAGGGCGCGCGCGTCACCGATGCCACCTCACCACCGACACGCTGCTCGAACTCACAGCGCACTAGGGCGCATTCCGGCCGCTGGCGTACTCGCTCGCCCAGTCGCTCCACGTACCGCGGCAACAGCAGGTCGCCCACGAAGAGCGGCTTGAGCCAGTTGGACGTGCCCTGCGCGTGCGCCCAGTTCCAATGCTGCACCCGGCCGAGTTCAAAAGGCGGCTTGACTCGCCGGACCGGAACGCCCCCGGCTTCCAGCGAGTGCTGCGCGAGGTCGAGTTCATCGAGGCCCTGGGTGGAGAAGTTGTCGCTGAGCAAAACACTGAAGCTGCGCTGGCTCTGGGCCAGCAACGAGGCGGTTGTCTCCCGCAATTTGTCGCCGGGGTTGCGAACGGGCATCACGATTTCAAGCCAGGGAGTCATGCCAGATTCACCGTCCCCGCGCGTAATCGCGCCAGGCTCGTGCGAGCATCCGGGCGAAGGCCACCCTTGAAAATGCCACGCCCTCCGCCCGCGCCTGATAGGCCAGCAACCAGGAGTAGGTAAACGTCTCGCTCAGTGTCTGCCGCCGTTTGCCGGGCAGCGTGGTGGAGAAGCGCGCCCCGTGGATGTTGAAATGACAGAGCCGCTCCTTCAGCCAGGTCGCGCCAAAGCTCGCGGCCAAAGTACAGAAGAGCAGACTGTCCGCACAGATCGGCAGGGCCGTGGGGTAACCGCCCACGGCCAGGAACGCATCACGCTGATAGGTTGCGGTGCTCGGCGGGCCGAATTGCATCCCATGGCGCAGCACCGTGTCCCGCATCTCTGCCGCCGTCCAGTGGCGATCCGTCTCCGCGCTTTCGCCAGGTTGTGGAGGGTGGCCAGAGCGGTGCAACGTGTAGTTGGAGAAAACATAGCGGCACGCAGGATTTAACGCCGCCGTGCGCCATGAGGCCACGTAACCCGGTTCGAGCCAGTCGCCGGCAAAAAGCGGCTTGAGCCATGCGCCCGTGGCTTCGTGATGCGCCCAGTTCCAATGCTCCACCCGGCCGAGTTCGACCGGCGGGCGCACGCGCCGCACCGTGAGGCCCGCTGACTGCAACTGCGCCACCGCCTCATCCACCAGTTCCACCCCTTTGGAGGAAAAATTATCACTCACCAGCACGCGGAAGTCGCGGTCCGTCTGCGCGACGAGCGAGGTGATGGTCTGCCGCAACACCTCGGTCGGGTTCCGGATCGGGAGGATGATTTTGAGGGCGCTCACGGGAACTGAATTCTTCTCAGCCCGCCCGTTCCCTGCGGGCAAACCACATGCGCCGCAGTCCGCTGCGGTAGGTCTTGGAATTGGTGATGGGCCAGTCGTAAACGTGAAGTTCCCAGTTGCACCGGTCATCATCGAGCCGGGTGAATTTGAAACCCTCGTCCGTCAGGATTCGTTCCACATGCGCCGGGGAAGGACGGCAACCAGCACCATCGAGCGCCTGGTCGTAAATGTAAGAGGCCTCTTTGACCCGGCAGACAAAGTTGGGATCGTCCGAATCGGAAACCTCAGTTTCGAGGATCAGGTGGTCACACCGTCGGCAAGAATCCCGAAGCGACTGCTCCGGCCCGGACAGGTGATAGAGGACTCCCAGGTGAAGGATGACATCGTAACGCTCCGTTCCGGGCAGGCCCAAGTTGAGGTCGTGCTGCGACGCCGCCACACCGGGAAAGCGGCGTTGGATTGCGGCCACGTTCCGCGCACGGCCTTCCAGACAGGTGACCTTCGCACCCAGCGCGGCAAAGCAGCCGCCGATGTCCCCGTAACCAGCCCCCAGTTCCAAGAGAGTCTTCCCCTCGAAGAAGCGATGCCCATACTCGTCGAGGATGGTGAGAATCCGTTTGGTTCGCCAAACGGCGTAATGGCCTTCAAAGTCGCGTCCCCGGCGTCCGGTACGCCACGCGAGTTGGTAGCGGAGGTAGTTTCTCGCCCGTCCCAGAGCCGGTTTCAAAGTGCTTCGCCACATGGTATCACAATATGTCCGTTGTTTGAGCTGTGCAGCAACCCCTCGTTCCCAAACTGAATTGGAAGAATGATTTCGATCACAAACAGAGAGGATGGCGTTCAGCTTGGGGCAGACATGAAGGGGGGAAAAAATCCAACTGAGATGAATTCCAGGCCCGGGATGCTTCACCCGCTTTCCCGGCCTGAGCGTGTGCGGTCAATGGCACAATGGCGGCGTCGATTTCGGAAAACATTCAGCCAATACTTGCGCGGAGCCGCTTCCACTCGTCAACGAACATTTGCCGCGAAATCCGCAACACTCGCGCCACGACCAGGCTTAAGATCACGCAGATGCCGGCCAGCGCCAAACCTCTCGCCCCGTTGTCCGGTACCAGCCAGAGACGGATACCGAAAACCAGAGTGAGCATTGCGACAGGCAGCAGCCACGTCTTAAGAAGCCACTCTCGCCAAGGCAATTGAAGACGGCGGCAGGTTTGCCGACTCATCACTATGCACATGATGGACTGCGCAAAGACGGTCGCGAATGTGATGCCCAGAATCGATCCCGATTTCATCGCCACCCACGACAAGGCAAGATTCAGCAGCCCGGCAAGGCCGATGGTTAAGCCCGCGAGACGAAAGCCCGCCTGATCCAGTCTTCCCGGAAGCTGAACACCCATGTCGCCGGAAATGCTGATCGCCAGCGTGAGAGCGAAGGCAAACTGCCACGACAACGGGACGGTGAAATCCGGGAGCCACCACCGCATGAAGACATCATTAAAGGTGAGGTACATCGCAGCGCTTACACATGCGGCAAACACTTGTATCTTTTGTAGCCTTTGAACCCCGCTCAGGCCATCCCCGCGCTCCTTCTGGTCGCGGCTCAAAAGACGGCGCAAAATCGCAGGCAGAGCGACAAAGCTAGCCGTGCCGAGCAGGGTGATTGCCAATTCGCAAAGCCGGTAGTTGTTGCGATAAGCCGGAACCATTGCCGACCCGAAACCTTTGTTGATCAAGATACGATCGGTCGTAATGAATACGAGGTTTCCCAGTGTAGCGAGATAGACCCAGAAACTGTTCACGGCAAGTTGTCGGACATCCTGCGCGTTGAACCGAATGGGCCAGAGTTGCCCCAGCCAGGGATGCGAGGATCGCAGCATCCACCAGGTGAGCACCACCGTCACGAGGCTCGTTAGGATGCTGACACCATATTGCACCCAGAGCGGCAGGCCACGCAGAGCGAGCAGCCACTGGGCGCCGAAGGCTATTTGCGTTAAAAGGAAAGCAGGCAGGATGGGCCACACCACGTTGCCGTTGATGTAGTTGAGGTTTTGCAGATAGCTGTTGATGATGAGCAGGGCCACGCCGATGCCGCCGATCACAAAAAGAAGAGTCAATGAGCCAGAGCCAGACACCGGGCTGAGGCCCAACCACCCGGGCAACCAAGGTGAAAGCAGTGAAAAGACCAACAGGAAGAAGAGCGCCAAAGCAAGGAAGACACTGCGGACATTTGCCAAAAACTGCCGGCATTCCTCGTTCTCACCTCGCGCCAAATGGCCGATAGTGCGAACGCCCATCGCCGCGCCGAATCCAAAATCACCAAGCCCGCCGAGTTGCGCGATGGCGAGAAAAGTCAGGAAAAGTCCGTTCAACGGCGCGCCCATCGCTTCCAGCAGCCAGCGCGTCCAGAACAGTGAAATGCCGGCACCGACACCCATCACGATGATGCGCAGGATAAAGGCGAGCCGGCTGGAGGTTCTATTGCGCATCAGCCACCCTTGGGGAGAGGCTGGGACCGTTCCGGTGGCGGTTTCTTCAGCCATCACGCTCCTGCGCGCAGGAGCGACAGCGTACGCTCCAGATCCTGCGTCGTTCTGAAGCAACTGCCGACGCCCAAGTCGCCGCCGATGTCGCCCGGGCCCACGTCGGCAGCTGCGGAACGCTCGTAGGTCCGCTTTTGCATCCGGATATAGTCGGCGGCTGAATGCTGAAAAAGACGCGCCCTCGTGATCGCCCACAGGTGAAAGACCGGCGTGCGCCTGAGTCGCCTCTTAAGGTAATCTTTGTCATTCGGCCTGGTGGATTTCAGAAGCCGGATGAAACGAACGACCTTTTGGAGAAAGCTCTTTTTGCTTCGTTCCAGGTAATAGGACGTCCTTTTGAAAATCTCCAAATCTTCCGGTATGCCCAAGCCATACATTCCGTCGCCCTCGCGCCCCGTCTTCATCGTGACAATTTTGGCCCCCTCGCCAATCAATTGATTGTAGGTCGGGGCTACGTAAAACTCATTGTTCACCCGGAGATTGGCGGTGATCATCGCGTCCGCAGCCCTCACGAAATCGCGGCCGTGACGGAAATTGTAAATGCCCACGGTGGCTTCATTACTGACGACCTTCTTTTCGACGACCTCGGACACGGTGCCGTCATCTAGCAACCGGCAATACGACCATTTCGGGTGATCAGACCAGAAGGTCATGATCAAACCGGTTACGCCGGGCGCATCACCTGCCGCCAGATAATCGTCGATCGCTAAATCCACAATTTGATCGCTGTTGGCGATCATGAGCGGATCATCCCCGTCGATGAATCGGCGGGCGAGAAGCACCGTGCAGGCGGCGCCCTCCGTCACCGTCGAAACAGGAATAATCTCGCAGCCCGGAGCAAGGCGGCGCAGTTCGTTGGGGACTTCCGGGTAGGTTTTCAAATGTTCGGCCAGACAGAGAAAAATGAATCGATGGGGACGGCGCGGGCGGATGTTTTCAATCACCCACTCAATCATGGGGCGGCCACCAACGGGAATGAGCGGTTTGGGCGTGGTGAATCCGGCCTGCGCGAAGCGCGAACCGCGCCCGGCCATGGGTATGACGATTTGCGTGGGTCTCATTTAGTAAAGGACAAGACTGCCGGTTGCCGGTCGCTGGTGGATTCTCCTTCAGCGGGTGGAAGCGCAAAGATCACGTATTCCGAACAGGCAAAGCGCGGATCAAGGTGGCGGAATCGAAACTGGTATCCAGGAACCTGGTCGCGCAGCCACCGGGGAATTTCAAAAATATCCGCGCCCCGATGGTAGGCCGCTGCAATGATCATTGGACGATCCCGCCGGATGGTGGCGGCTGCGCCTTGCAGGGCGCTGGCTTCACAGCCTTCAATATCCATCTTGATCAAACCAACACGCTCAAGGCCGCTGCTTGCCACCAGGCGATCGACCGTATCAACCTCAATGAAATGTTCAGCCGATGCCAGCCGTTGAATAGAGCAGCCGGCGGTTCCAGGCCAGACCACGGGCAGCCGGGCCGGTGCCGAAGCCGCGCCCTTGGGAATGACTTCGACATGTTGAAGCCCGTTCAATTCAAGATTCTGCATCAGTTCACGGCGGTTCACCGGATCGGGTTCCAGGCATAAGATCCGCCGACCCGGCAGCCGTTGTGCGAACGCGAACGTCGAATCGCCAATGAACGGGCCGATGTCCAGCACTCCGCCATCCGGCACCTGATCGGCAAACTCGTCCAGCCCGTAGTGCCGCGCGAGCGCGCCGAAGTCCGCTAGTTCTCCAAACGGCTCACGGGTCCGAAAACCAAAAGTTTCATACTCGCCGGCGACGGGGCGATTTGCCTGGCTCGTGACACGGGCGGTGAATTCCACGCGCGCTGAGGCATAAGGTTCTGGATACAAGTCGGTCGTTTCAAAAACCCGCACCCCGGCATAAAGCAGCTTGTTGATCACGAAATGGCGCAACAAGGCGTGGTCGCTGGCCGGGAAAAAATCGAGGGGGAGGTCGGGCCGTTGCCGAAGAATGTAATGGATGAAATCCTGACCTTGCGGGTCATGCCGAACCACGGTGCAGGTGTCTGGCACCAGCGCCGCACGCCATCGGGACAGGAGACGCCGCTTGATCGCGCCGCGCAATTTTCCCCACGGCGAGGGCCGGTAAGGCGTGGTTTCCCACAACGACATCGCCTTGATTTCGCGATCCAGCCGGCCTTCGATCAGCGCGCAGTACATCTCAAAGACGTTGCGTGGTGCCTCCGGGGAGAGCAAGGCCACCTCGGGAACCGTACCGTTCTGTACTGGTTTGGCCTGCATCACTGGTTTGAGCTTAACAGGAGTCCAGCTTGAGCAAAGCGCGACCCTCGTCCAGCCATGGGAAACACAATCTGAAGTTGAATCATGATTTAGAAGTCTTTTGCATCGCTGAACCACTTGAGAAACCCCTCGAAATCCTCCGGTGTGCCCAGGCTGTGCATCGAGCCTTCCGGCAGATGATGCGTGGTGATGTTCTTACCGGCGAGAATCAACTCATTGTAAACTGGACAAACAAAGAACTGACCGCTGGTGGTCAGGCCTTTCAGAATCATTTTTTCTGCGGCCGCCGCGAGGTCGCTGGCCCGGCGAAAATAATACAAGCCCACCGTCGCCTGTTTGCTGATCGGGCGCTTTTCCGCCACGGCGATGACCTGGTTGCGATCATTGGTCTTCGCAAAAGACCAGCGCGGGTGGGTGGCCGTGAACGTAAGCAAGCAGCCGTCGATGTCCGGTTGGCGGCACGCGGAGTAAAAACCATCCAGGTCGGCATCAATGAATTGATCGCCGTTCGCCACCAGCACCTCGTCGTCGGGCGGAATCTGATCCATCGCGAGAAGGACCGAGCAGAGGGCACCGGCGGTTTCATTTTCCAGCGCGAGAACGCGGCCCTCGGGCGTGATGAGGCGCAGCATGTCGCCGAGATAAAATTGTGTCACATGCTCCTTGCGGCAGACGAAGGTGAAACGCGCAGGCGGTGGGGGCGCGAGATTCTTCAGCACTACTTCGATCATGGACTGGTTGCCGATCTCCAGCAGCGGCTTGGGAAAAGTGTAGCCGCGATCCTGAAAGCGCGTCGCCTTGCCGGCCATGGGGATGATGACTTGCAGCATAGTGTTTATCCCGCAGCTTCAATCGCCCGCCGCACGCGCGCGTAATCCACTTCGTTGAATCCGCTGACCTGGCAGACGATGCCCCCGCTCTGCCGCGCCGCCTCCAGACCATGCGGTGCATCTTCGACAATGATGGCCTCCGATGGCTTGACGCCCAGGATTTCGCATCCGCGGAGATACATCTCGGGGTGCGGTTTGGGATTTTTCACGTCCTCATTGCTGATCAAACAATCGAACAGGTCGAAGATTCCGCTGCCGCGCAGCATCAGCTCGACGCTTTCGCGAATGGAGTTTGAGCACACCGCCAGCTTGAAGCCATCGCGCTTGAGCTGATGAATCATGAACTCTTTCTCGAACGCCGGCGTGCAGCGGCGCAGGATTTCCTCCCGGGTGTACTTCTGCTTGATCTTGTTCACCAGCGCATGCAGCGAGCGCGGAAAACCCTTCTCGACCGTGAGCATCTCGAGCTTGTTGCGCGTCGGCAACCCGTTGTAGGTGGTCAGGTGTTCGTAGCGCGAAATGGTGTAGCCGAACAGCGCGAGCGCGCGGTTCAAGGCCTCGAAATGCCATTCCGTGGCGTCCACCAACACTCCGTCGAGGTCGAAGAGAACGGCTTTAATCTTCATCGCTTGGCCACGGATCGCGCGGCTTCCGCAGCGGCGGGATTGCAGAGGTACTTGTCGCCCTTCACGCACGGGACTTTGACCACCACGGTGGTCACGTCCGTGACGGCTTCGAAGTCGGCGGCGGTGCCGGGGGCGACGCGAATGATTTCGCCGGGATGAATATCTTCACCATTCATGCGCGCATGGCCGGCGACGACGAGGGTCAACTCCGTGGCCACTTTATGCACATGACTGGGTTCGTGCGCTCCGGCGGAATAGCGTTGCACCGCCACTTCGGCCGCGTCGGTGGCCAACAGTGATGGCGAAAAATCTCCCACGAACCAGCCCCGGGTAAAATGGTCGAGCTTGTGTCTTTCGAGCGGCATTGGTTTCAGTCAAAAAAATCTCGTGCTTCCAGCGGGTAATCTGTGCAAAGGCCGTCAACGTGCCAAGCCCTAAAGTCTTTCCACCGCCGCAGCCGGGCGTCCCGGTCGAATCCGTGAATCTCCGGCGAGATGACGTAAAACAACCGGCCCGCCTCATGCACCCGTTGCACTTCGCACCCGGTCAGCCAGAGTGAATCGAATTCGTCCGCCCAAATGATTTCAGCGGGGATGCTCAGGCATTGGGCCATGTCTTCCCGGCGGTCGCTCAACCGCGAGGCCAGCCGCACGGAGTCTGCATCCGGCAGCGTCCGTATTTTCCGTTGGGCCAGACCGGGGGTCGCCGGTTCGAGCAATTCAAAGTCGAAGTAAAAACTCCGGGACCCCAGTCGTCCCGACTGCATCAGATCCACCAGCGCCGTCTCGTAACCCAGTTCCTTGATGTTGATGGCCAGTTCTGCCTGCGGAAATTCTCGAAACAACTCGGTGTAGCTCTCCAAGGCATTTTCTTTAGTGCGCAGGGCTGGATCGTGACTGATGTAATAGCGCCCCTCGCCATCGCGCCGCAAATCTGTTTCCAGTCCAAAGCCCGCGCGCAGTGCCGCCGCACAGGCCGCCAGCGAATTTTCCCCGACAGAGTGAGGTCCGGCAAGATTGGCCCGGTGGGCAAGAATCACCGTCTCCTTCATAGGCAATGGTTCGCTTTGCATCGCGCTCGAGAATGAGGGAGGACAAAAAACTCGGCAACACCGACAACATTCATTGAAAAGACAGACCGCTCGCGGCGCAAAACGCTCGATCTAAACTGTAACTCCGGCGGAGGGAGGATCGGGGTGAGATGCACAAGGAATGATCAGTCCCCGAGTTTCCGTTGCAACTCTCCCAAATCCACGAAGGCTTTCATCTCCGCGTCGCCATGGCAGAGCAGGAAATCGTAATCAGCCTGCACCGCTTCGGCCATGCCTTCGTACACGCCATTCATGAAAGTGGAGGACATCAATTCCAGTACCCGGCAACCCTTTTGACACCACGCGAGATTGGTCAGCGCCGCGCCGTGCAGCGCGCAAATCTGCTCCGCCTGCGCGAACAGTTGAATCTGCTGCGCCAGCGACAACGCCTCCGTGTCCACGACGGCCCAGCCGCGCGCGCGGAAAAAATCCGCCACCTCCGCGTCGTTGGCCACGCCCCGCGCCGCCCGCACCCGCTGCACGTAAAACCGCCGGGGCGAATCGAACGCGCGATCCCGCCGTTCGAGAAAGGACCGGCGCAAAAAATCAATCGCGAAGGGATCGTAATGTCCGGTGATGTTCGTCGGGGCGCTGAAATAATAATCGTCGATGATCAGGTGCTCCTCGCCGGTCGCGCGCGCGCGGGCCGCCAAGCCCAGCCAGTCCAGCGTGTCGCGATGATAGGCCGTGAGCCGGGCCGGGACGATGATGCCGGTTTCCGGCGGCAATTCGGAGAGCAGCGCCAGCCGCGGCAGCGCGTCCATGAACCAATGGTAAAAGCCCGGAGACCACCGCGAGACCACGCTCGTCCACGGCCCCTCCAGCCGCACCGCCGCCGGACGGCGGAACTGGCGGTAGCCCGGATCGTCCTCGACGAAGCTCGGCCCGTAGGCGGATTCCACCGCGACGCGCCGCCGCGCGTCCTGCAACAGCAGCGTGGGACCGACCAGGCGAGCGTGCGGATGATGACTCCAGAAAAACGGCCAGTGCTGCTGCACCGCCTGGCCGAGCGGAGCCAGACGGCGTAGCGCGCTGCGCGAGGGATCATTGTCTGCTTGCCGCGCGAAAAGAATCCGCCCGCGCACTTCACCGGCCGCGAGTTGCTCTAGGATCGAATACCAGCCTTTGGCGGGACCGAAATCAAAACGCGCCGGCAGCACCCGGCGGAACAGCCACAGCCACGCATGGCCAGCCCGGCTCCGGGCCTGGATCAGCATCCGGTACAACTTGGGCCGCGTCCGCAGCGCGCGCCGCCATCGAATCCAGAACGGGACGTTGGCCATGGCGAGAGGTTAGATGGTGCGCCGCGCCGGATTCAAGATGCCGCCCACATACGAAATAGCCGCCCGGCCTTCACCAGCCGCGCCGGAGCGCTTCGATGAATTCTTTCCGCGCCACCGGCACGGCGACGTAGTTGGGACCGAGCAGATGTTCCAGCTCGTGCGTGTGCGCGCGGAAATCCACGTAGTTCGCGTAGAGCTTGCCGATCGCGTAGCCCTTCGGCTCGAACAGGTCGTAAAAGTCCCGCAGGTAACGCCCGCCTTGATGCTCGAACTGGACGACTGCGATTTGTTGCGCGGCCAGCAGGCTTTCGAACCCGGCCAGCACCTCATAGTCTGCGCCCTCCGCGTCCACTTTCAGGAAGTCGATCCGGGTCACGCCCAGTTCGCGGCACACCTCGTCGCCCGTGCGCACCAGCGCCTTTTCAATCTGATGCGGCGCATGGCTGTGAATCGGCGAACGCAGGCTGCTCAGAATGTTCGAGTCGCCCGAGTAGGAAAAAAAATTCATCTCGCCCGACTGGTTCCCGAGGCCAAAGGCATGCACGCGAACGCCCGGAGTCTGCCCCACCCGCTGCGTGAGCAATGCCGCCGTCCGAGGGCTCAATTCAAAGGCATGGATCGAGGAGGACGGCACCATCTCCCGCGCCATCAGGCTCCAGTCGCCGACGTTGGCTCCGACATCGAACAGCACCGGATTCGCACCCAAGCCCGCGTGACGCAGCAGGTCGCGCTCGCCGTCCGTGTTCACGTCGTAACCCGGATGTTCGGACGCCCGATGAAGGTTTTTGCAGAGCCGGGCGAACCTCGCGACCGCGCGATTACGGCGGTGCCGGTGAATCCAGAACCAGACGGCTGACTTAATTGGTCCCATACATTTTGGACATTTTGAGTGGCGCGGAGAGTTTCAGGAATTGGCCGGGCCGTCAAATTTGTCGTGGGATTTGTGGGCGGGTGCGGCCTCCACCAATATCGGCCCCGCCTTCAGAGGTGCGAGGCCGAAGGCCGTCAAAAAAGGAGCGCGGTTCAGCCCGGTGATTGTTTGGAAGACGCGTTTCATGCCGGGCCAAGGCTGTAGCCGAGCGACCCCGATGGGAAATCTCGAAGATGGTGCCCACGACAGGACGTGAACCTAACGAGAAGCAAATTGCCAACGCCGCCGATGGAGTGCTAGGTTCAAAGCCTCATGCAAGTCATGGTTGAAATGCCGGATCAAGTCGCGCGCCAGTGGGGGGAAACCCCGGACGCGGTGGGCCGTCACGTCATGGAAGACGCGGCGGTAGAAGGCTACCGCGCCGGGCGGCTGACGCAGCGCCAAGTCGGGGCCATGCTGGGTTTGGATTACTGGCAGACAGAAACTTTTTTGAGCCAGCGCGCCGTGCCGCTGCACTATTCCGCCGCCGATCTCGCCGCTGACCACGCCACGCTGGAAAAAATCCTCTCTCGCCCGTGAGCGTCGTTGTCTCCGACACGTCGCCGTTGCACTACCTGATTTTGTGCGGCGCGGAAAACATCCTGCCGAAACTGTTCCGCCAAGTGCTGATTCCGCCCACGGTGTTTCAAGAGATGCAGCAAACCAACACGCCGCCGCCGGTGCGTCAGTGGGCGGGCGCGTTGCCGGAATGGGTGAAGGTGCAAGCGCCCAAAGAGGTGAATTTGAAACTGGACGTTGACGCGGGTGAGTTGGAAGCCATTTGCCTCGCGCAAGAGATACACGCCGCCGCCGTTTTGATGGATGACCGCGCCGGGCGTAACGCGGCCATGCAGTGCGGGCTGGCCGTGGTTGGAACGATTGGACTTTTGGAACAAGCGGCGGCACGCGGACTCATTGAACTGCCGCCCGCCTTGGCGCGTCTGCACCAAACGAACGCGCGGCTTGATCCTGATCTCATTCGGGCGGCGCTAGCGCGAGATGAAGCCCGCAGGCAGAAATAAGAGAACAAAATCCCGGCTCTATCCTTTCGGAACGCGCACCGTCCGGTGCCAGTTCGAGCCGGAATTCGTTTCCGCCGAAAGGTTAATCAGCCTTTCCATTCCATCAAGCCGTCCGGCGCGACTTGCAGGAATTCGGCAAAGCGTCCGTCCGTTGAAAGCGCCTTGTAAGCCGCCGCCTTGCCGAAGCCGAGCGCATGGAGCGCCGCAACCGCATCGTGTCGCGTCATACTCCGTGCGCCGTGGCGAGGGCTTCCGCCACATCTTCCCGCCGGATTCGCTTGCTGCTCACCGTGGGCAGTGGTGCCAGCGGGACCACAACCGTTGCTACTGATAGGCGATTCCGGCGCGTTCGTTTGGCGGAATCGTGGTGAAGTGAACACCGAAGGCTTGGGTGTCCTTGGTTCGTCCCTTGACGTAACGCTCGGCTTCTTCGCGAGTGTCAAAGAACTTTCGCTGGCGTTTCCCATCTGGGCCTTGGGGTTCGTTGACTCGATAGCGGATTTGCCCGTGGTTAATGGCTTTGGTGATTTTCATACTTGGTTGGTGTTCGGTGCCTTCCGCTGCCTTTTGGTGCCCGAAAAAGCTGCCGAAGTTGACCGGAAGGGGCCGAAGTGGGAACAAGCGTGAAGTGTGCGGATAAGGCCGCAAACACTGGGTTTCGTGGGGAAAAAGCCGGATTTAAGCCCGGAATGAAGATGGTGCCCACGACAGGACTTGAACCTGTACGATGTTACTCACTAGAACCTGAATCTAGCGCGTCTGCCAATTCCGCCACGTGGGCATATCCAAGTGCGGCGTGTAATTACGTCCGACGGGCCGGTTCAGCAAGCAGAATTCCGGCCCGCGACAATCGCATCGACAACGCCCCGCCCGCCCGTTTTCATCCGCGCACCAATGCAAAAATGTCTGGTCACCGGCGCGGCGGGTTTCATCGGCAGTCATCTTATCGACCGCCTGCTCGAACGCGGCTGCTTCGTGCTCGGCGTGGACAACATGAAGCTGGGCCGCCGCGCGAACCTCGCCCGCGCGCTCGAACATCAGAAGTTCAAGTTCGTGGAATGCGACGTGAATGATCTCCCGTCCTTCACGCGCGCCGTGCGGCAGTTGTCGCACGACAAGCCGTTCGACATGACGTGGCATCTGGCCGCGAACTCGGACATCCGCGCCGGCGTCGTGGACCCCGAGGTGGATTTGCGCGACACCTTCATGACCACCTTCAACACGCTCAAAGTCATGCGCGAGTTGAAGATTCCGAAGATCGCCTTCGCCTCCACCTCGGCAATTTACGGCGTGCTGCCGGGTCACATGCAGGAAGACATGGGACCGCTCTTTCCGATTTCCAATTACGGCGCGATGAAACTTTCCTCCGAGGCCAGCATCTCGGCGGCGGCGGAAGCATATCTGCAACGCGCGTGGATTTTCCGTTTCCCGAACGTCGTCGGCAGTCGTTCCACGCACGGCGTCATTCACGATTTCGTGCAGAAGTTGAAAGCCAACCCGCAGGAACTCGAAGTGCTCGGCGACGGCACGCAGGAGAAGCCTTACTTCCATGTTTCCGACTTGCTCGAAGCGATGTTCTTCATCGTGGATCGCGCGGACGCGAAGCTGAACTACTTCAACATCGGCACGGCGGACACGGCGACCACGGTGCGTTACATCGCCGACACGGTGATCGCGCGGCATTCGCCGGGCGCGAAGATTCGCTACACCGGCGGCAACAAAGGCTGGGTCGGTGATGTGCCGAAGTTCAATTACTCCATCGAGAAGTTGAAGAAGCTCGGTTGGGCGCCAGGGCTCAGTTCCAACGCGGCGGTGAATCAGGCGGTGGAAGAGATTGTGAGCGAGGCGAAGTGATGGAGAAAAATCCAAATTCCAAAACCCAAATCCCAAACAAACTCCAAATTCCAAGCTCCAGCCGGCGGCACGTTGAGTTCGAGCGCGGTTTGGAATTTGAAGCTTGGGATTTGTTTGGGATTTGAGTTTTGGAATTTGGAATTTCACCACGCGCATGAAGCAACTCGTCATCCTCGCCGGCGGCAAGGGCACGCGGCTCAAAGATCGCCTCGGCGATCTGCCCAAGCCGATGATTCCCATCGCGGGCAAGCCATTGCTCGAACATCAAATCGAACTCGCGCGCGGCCACGGATTCACCGACGTGCTGCTGTTCGTTCACTACCGGGCGGATTTGATTCAGCAGCATCTCGGGGACGGCTCGAGATTCGGGCTGCGGCTCAAATACATCGTGGAGACGGAGCCGCTGGGCACGGCGGGCGCGACGCTGGCGGGCTTCGAACAACTCGCCGAACGCTTCGCCATGATGTACGGCGACACGATGGTGAACATTGATCTCACGCGCTTGTGGAACGCGCATGAAAGTTCCGGCGCGGACGCCACGCTGTTTCTCCACCCAAACAATCATCCGCTCGATTCCGACCTCGTGGAGATGGACGCGGCGGACTGGGTGACGGCGTTTCACAATCGTCCGCATTCGACGGAGAAATTTTTCCAGAATCTCGTCAACGCTGGTCTCTACGTTTTTGAGAAGCGTGCTCTGGAGCCATGGCGCGAAAACAAAGAGCCGATGGACTTCGGCAAGGATCTGTTCCCCGCCATGTTGCAGCGCGGCGCGAAACTGCTCGGCTACAACAGCCCCGAGTTCATCAAGGACATCGGCACGCCCGCGCGCTACGACTGGGTGTGCGGGCAATACGACGCGGGCATCATCCAGCGCAGCACGCTGGCGGTGAAGCAGCCCGCCGTGTTCCTCGACCGCGACGGCACGCTGGTGAAGGAAGTCAGCGCGCAAGGACTGCACAAGATTGATGACCTAGAACTGCTCCCCGGCGTGGCCGAGGCGGTGCATGAGTTGAACCACGCGGGCCTGCGCGCGGTGCTGGTGACGAACCAGCCGGTCATCGCCAAAGGTTTTTGCACCGAGGCGGACTTGCAGTTGATTCACAACAAGCTCGAAACGCTGCTGGGCCGTGAGCACGCCTTCCTCGACCGCATCTACTTCTGCCCGCATCACCCGGAGAAAGGTTTTCCCGGCGAGCGCGCGGAATTGAAAATTGACTGCGACTGCCGCAAGCCAGGCACGGGAATGCTCCTCCACGCGCAACGCGGTTTGAACATCGACTTCGCGCAATCGTGGATGATTGGCGACACGACGACTGACGTGCAGACCGCGCGCAACGCGGGCGTGAAATCCATCCTCGTCCGCACCGGCCACGGCGGCGGCGATAGGAAACACGAGGCCGCGCCTGACTTCACCTGCGACAACTTGCCGGAGGCGGTGCGCCTCGTCATTGCCGAACGGACAAAAAGGTAGGGCGACGCTGTCCTCAGCGCGCCGGGCCACGAATCGGAGGGCCGCTCACGAACTTCTCACGCCTCACCCCTGCGCACTGAGGACAGCGTCGCCCTACCAACGTCAGCGATGGAGTAAATTGGACTTTGAAGTTTGGAGCTTGTTTGGATTTTGGGATTTGGGTTTTGGAATTCTCCCCAACCACTTGCTACCGTCCCGCGCATGGACGCGCCCGAGTGGATCAATCTTAGCGACGACGAGTTGCTGGAAAGAAAGATTTCCAAGCTCGGCCTGACGCTCGAAGGCAGTCCCGTCGAGACTCTGGTGAGACAGCTTTACGACGAGCTTTCGCAGAAGGGTCTGGCCTTTCATCCGCCCTGCCACATCGGTGACGAATGGTTTGTGCCGGTGGGCATCCCGGCCATCTTCATCCCGTTTTTTCTCACCCACGAACGGCTGCGAAAGCTGGAGCGCAAGATCATCCTCGAAGTGGAGGGCGAGTCGCCGGAGTGGTTCATGCGCCTGATGCGCCATGAGGCTGCGCACGCCTACGCCTACGCCTATCAGCTCTACCGGAAGAAAAAATGGCAGCAGACTTTCGGGCTGACCTCCACCGAAGAGACGCCGCAGTTCTACCGCCCGCGTCCTTACAGCCGTTCTTATGTGGTGCATCTTGATGACTGGTATGCGCAGAGCCATCCCGACGAGGATTTCGCGGAAACATTCGCCGTGTGGCTCACGCCGGGACTGGACTGGCGCGCGCGTTACAAGGATTGGAAGGCGTTGCAGAAGCTGGAATATCTCGACGAGTTGATGCGCTCCATCGCGGGCAAGCCTGCGACGCATCAGCCCGCGTATCGCGTCGCGGATCACGACTGCCTGAACGTCAAGCTGAAGACGCACTACGCGCGCAAGCGGAAACTCATTGAGGACACCTACCCCGACTTCTACGACAACGATTTGCGGCAACTCTTCGCCGCCGGCCCGGAGATCACCGAGCGCATCAAAGCCTCGGACTTCTTGCGCCAGCGCCGTCGTCCGCTGTTGAAGGCCGTCGGTCAGTGGACCAACGAAAAGAAGTATCGGATCAACAAGCTGCTCACGCGGCTGATCGAACGTTGCGACAAGCTCGACCTGCATCTCCGCGCCGACGATCCGCAGGCGCATCTGCAAGTCTCCTCGTACCTCACCACGCTGGTGATGAACTATCTCTTCACCGGAAAATTCAAACGCACGAAATAGCCCCGAACAGCCCGTGAAACGAAAACTGAAAATCCTCGCGCTCTTTGACGCCATCGCGCCGACCACGCTAGACCAGGACTTGAGCGCAGAGTTGAAAACCGACGACTGGAAGACCGAGTGCCACGTGCTCGACGCGCTGCGCAGTCTAGGCCATGTCGTGGAGCATCTCGCGCTGTTCGACAACCTCGATCTGCTGCGCCAGAAGCTGGAGAGCTTCGCGCCCGATTTGATTTTCAATCTCGCCGACCAGTTCAAAAACAACCGCGCCTTCGATCAAAACATCGTTTCGATTTTGGAGATGCAGGGCCTTCCGTTCACCGGCTGCGGCTCGACGGGGCTGACGTTGTGCAAGCACAAGGCCATCTCGAAAAAAATTCTCAGCTACCACCGCATTCACACCGCCGCCTTCACGACCATCGCGCGCGGGAAACGCATCGCTCGTCCGCGGCAGCTCAAGTTCCCCATCCTGATCAAGCCGTTGAAGGAGGAGGCGTCGCTCGGCATTTCGCAGGCGTCGTTCGTGGAGAACGACGAGCAGTTCAAGGAGCGCGTGCAGTTCATCCACGAGAAAATCGTCAACGACGCCATCGCCGAGGAATACATCGAAGGCCGCGAACTCTACGTGAGCGTGATGGGGCAGCACCGCCTCGATGTCTTTCCCATTCGCGAACTCATCTTCAAGGAAGTGCCGCCCGACGAGCCGAAGATCGCCACCTACCGCGCGAAGTGGGACGAGGAATATCGCAAGCGCTGGGGTTTGCAGAATCAGTTCGCGGAAGGACTCGACCCCGCCGTCGTCGCGAACATCCAGAAGACCTGCAAACGCATCTACCATCTGCTGACCATTGATGGCTACGCGCGGCTCGACCTGCGCCTCACGCCGAAGAACGAAGTGTATTTCATCGAGGCGAATCCGAATCCGATCCTTGCGGCGGATGAAGACTTCGCGCAATCCGCGCAGAAGGCGGGGCTGACGTATCCGCAACTCATTGAGCGCATCATCCGGCTGGCGATGAAGGCGGCGCGCGATTGAGCGCGAGCTACCAAGCTGTCTCCGCTACAATTTCCGCACCCAGATATTCCGAAAGCGCACCGGGCACCCATGCCCGGCGAAACCCAGCGGCCCTTCACTCACCGTCACCGCGCGGGGCAGCACACGATGGCCGGTGCCGCCGTAAATTTCCTGATTCGCCTGCACCAGCACGCCGTTGTGGAAAAGCGTGAGACGCGCGGGCTGCGTCACTTTGCCATTCGCGATCACCGGCGCGGTGAAAGCCATGTCGTAGCTCTGCCATTCGCCGGGTGGACGGCACGCGTTCACCAGCGGCGGCGTCTGCGCGTAGATGGCGGCGCACTGGCCATCCGGCGCCCACTTCTCGGTGAAGGAATCGAAAATCTGAATCTCGTAAAGGCCATGGATGATCACCCCGCTGTTCCCTTGATCGGACCACGGCCCCTGGAAGTTCGCGGGCGACTGCCATTCGAGATGAAGCTGGAAGCTGCCGAACTTCTCCTTCGTGCGCGGCGCGAGTTCGCCCGTCGTCTCCAACGTCCCCTCCACCACGCGCCACGAATTGCTCCGCCACGCCGATATATCCTTCCCGTCGAAGAGGATGATGACGTCCGAAGGCGCAGGCGCGGAAGGCAGCGCGGGACCGGGATTCACGCGCGCGGGCGCGGGACGATCCGGGTCATGCACGAGGTAGCCGCACCACGGAAGCTTGGGCGTGTCCTTGTAGCCGTACACGCCCGAGCCGTTTGTGGCGTAAATCAATTTGGCCTCCGCCGCGTGGGACGAGTCGAGTGCCGACAAAATGCCGCCAGCAAGGAGCAGTAAAATCAACCGGGGTTTCATGTGGGCCGGAAGTTACTCCGCGCCCGGCTTCGGGGACAAGCGCCGCCAACAGGTGAACGGCTCGCGCTGCGAGCCGTCGCGCCGCGTAGAGCGGTGCGGCGAGACGGGTGGAGCGCGCACCCGACCCGTTCTGACCGCCCGCTCTGCGCGACCAAACCCACCACCTTGGTTTCATGGGCTTCTTCTATTTTGATGCGTCTGCCCTGCGGAGACAGGATTCCGCTGTTGCCGGGAGTTTCGACTGATGATTACTTGGCGGCGTGACCTTGCGCCGTCAACTGTTCCTCATCGCCAGTGTGTCAATAGTCGCGATGGTGGCGGGCGCACTGCTGTTGCCAACAGTCTCTTGCCATCCACTGCCCCGGAAAGTCGCAGACACACGCGCCACGCTCCAGAACGTGACGGCGGCTACCACGGCCTATCGTCATTACTTCGGAGAATGGCCGGCCTCGCTGGCCGCCCTAAATCAGAACCGAAGCAATTTGGTGCTGATCCGGTGGAGGCAATCCGGAGCGAACGATGCATGGGGCCACCCCATTCAGCTTCACCCATACAACTCGACCCACGGGCACGGCCGCGTCGTGAGCTACGGGCGCGACGGGCGTCCGGGTGGAAAGGGATTGGATGAGGACTTGGAAGAAATGTTTGGACTGCGGGGCCGGGGACTTTGAGCGCATCTCCCCTGTTGCCCTCGGAAGCGCGCGCGGAACTGGCCGAGCGCCTCACCCTCTGTCTCGACACCGCCGCATTGACGAAACTCAACCAGCGCTGGGCGGCAGAAGCCCGACGCCGCGGGGATGAAATTCTCTCCGGCCAAGTCCAAGGCATCTCCGGCGAGGAAGTGTTTGCCGAAACCCGCCGCAACCTCGGCGCCTGACGCCCGTTTTCCAGCACGCCATCCACTACATCATCACGGAAGACACGCTGTTCATCGTGGCGACCGGGCATGGCCGCCGTGAGCCGGGTTACTGGAAGAAGCGTCTGGGGAGTTGAGGTGGTTACTCGCGTGTTGCCCTGCCTCCCCCCGTCCATTAGTTTCGCGGCCCGGTATGCTAAACATGAAACACATCCGCGAGCGGCTGCATCAGGCACCGTTCAAGCCATTCAACGTCTGCCTGACCGACGGTCGGAAGATTCTGATCGAGCACCCAGATTTTGTGGCGTTGGGCGGAAGCGTTGTTTGGGTGTTAGACGAAGAGGACAACTCGCAGCGAATCGATGCCCTGCACATCGTTTCAATGGACGACCTTTCTCCCAAACGGAAAAACGGCAAACACTAAATTTATGACACTGACGGAAAAGATCCTCGCGCGCGCGGCTGGCAAAGCTTCAGTCCAGGCCGGGGACAACATTTGGGTGAACGCGGATGTGCTCATGACGCACGACGTCTGCGGGCCGGGCACCATCGGCGTGTTCAAACGCGAGTTCGGCAAGACGGCCAAGGTCTGGGACAAGAACCGGGTCGTCATCATCCCCGACCACTACATTTTCACCGCTGACTCGAAGTCGAACCGCAACGTGGACATCCTCCGCGATTTCTCGCGCGAGCAGGAGCTGCCCTATTTCTACGACGTGATCGATGACCCGAATGGCCAGTGGCATTTCGACGCGACCAAGGGCCTGCTCAATCGCCAATACGGGTCGCGCTACGCGGGCGTCTGCCACACGGCGTTGCCGGCGAAGGGCCACACGCGGCCGGGGGAGATTTTGTTCGGCACGGATTCACACACCTGCATGGCGGGCGCATTCAATGAGTTCGCCACCGGCATCGGCAACACCGACGCGGGCTTCGTGATGGGCACGGGCAAGCTGCTCATCAAGGTGCCGGAGACGATGCACTTCCGCCTCGAAGGCGCACTCCAGCCGGGCGTGATGGCGAAGGATGTGATCCTGCATTGCATCGGCGAAATCGGTTTCGACGGCGCGACCTATCGCGCCATGCAGTTCGATGGACCCGGTGTCGCGAGCTTGTCGATGGACGACCGCATGACGATTGCGAACATGGCCATCGAGGCGGGCGGGAAGAACGCGATGTTTGAATTCGACGCGCGCACCAAGGAATACGTGGACGCGCGCACGCAGTTGAACGGGACGAAGCGCAGTTACGAACCCGTCGAGGCGGACAAGGATCAGAAGTTCATTTATGAACTCGTCGTTGATTTGTCGCAGCTCGAACCGACGGTGGCGTGCCATCCTGATCCGGGCCAGCGCAAGAAGGCCAAGGACATGAGCACCATGAAGCTGGACCGCGCCTACATCGGCTCCTGCACCGGCGGCAAGACGAGCGACTTCGTGGAGTTCGCGCGCGTGCTGCAAGGCCACCATGTGAGCATTGATACCTTCGGCGTGCCCGCGACGCCGGACATCGTGAACGAATTGCAGGCCACGCGTTGGGGCGACAAGACCATCTGGCAAATCCTGCTTGATGCCGGCGTGCGCATGACGGAGAACGCCGGTTGCGCCGCGTGCCTCGGCGGGCCAGTGGATACGTTCGGGCGCATCAACACCCCCGGCATCAAGTGCATCAGCGCCACGAACCGCAATTTTCCAGGACGCATGGGCGACAAGGAATCGCAAGTCTTCCTCGCGAGTCCGATGACGGTGGCGGCGAGTGCGATCACGGGATTCGTCACCGACCCGCGGGCGTATTTGAGCTAAGGCGTGAGCGATGAAGGCCCGGCGAGTTCTGGAAAAGATTCTGGTTGGCTCGCGCAACATCCGTTTCGAGGATGCGTGCCGTCTGGCCGGGGTGCATCTTGCCACTGTTGTCGTTGAGCCTCGGCGATGGCTTTTGGTCGCGGAGCGACCGCAGGAAATTAACCCGGCACGAAGTGCCGGGTGGGCGACTGGAAAGTGTTTCCGTCCCGGCGGGACGGCGGAACTCCAGCGTCCTTTCAGGACGCACCCAGTGTCGAATCCCCAACCAGACACTTCGTATCTGGCTAATTTCCTGGGCCGCTTCGCGGCTGGGCAGCAACAGTGACAAGATGCACCCGTCTGGCCTTGGCACTGGGGTTCCGGTTGCACAGAACGAACGGCAGTCATCATATTTTCGTGCATCGCCACGTCGATGGCCTCCGGTTGAATCTTCAAACGGATAAAGGCGGGCAGACGCAGATTTATCAACTCCGGCAGTTGCTGAAGGCGATGGAAACGAACGGACTAAGGCTGGAAGACGGCGCATGAAATCTCGTTATCACATCAACGTGTTCTTCAGCGCGGAGGACAAATGTTTCATCGCAGACATCCCCGACCTGAAATATTGCTCGGCCCACGGCGACACGCCGGAGGAGGCGCTGCGCGAAGTGCTGGTCGCACAAGAACTCTGGCTGGAATCCGCGCGGGCCGGAAAAAAGCCCGTGCCGCAACCCAGGTATCGTCCTGCATCCCTGGCCTTGGCGTGAAAACGAAGTATGCAATCGTGATTTACCGGAGCGAGCAGGACGGCTGTTTTCTCGCGGAATTTCCCGAACTGCCAAGCTTGATTACGGACGGCATCACTCGCACGGATGCTCTCCGAAATGCGGAGTCAATGATTGACGATTACGTGCCAACGGCCCGTCAGGAAGGCTGGCCGCTGCCGGAGCCGAAAGGTCGGCTCGCCTTCGCGTGAAGCCTCGGAACGGCGGCCTGTAGATACGTTCGGGTGCATCAACACCCCGGGCATTAAGCCGGAACCATGCAGTTGAAAAGACCGGGGAGCACAGCCGCCCCGGCTGTAGTTCAGCGCGCCCCCGCGCTGAACCCGACGCGCGGGACCGCACCAAACGGTGAGTGTTTTCCGGCGCCCTCCGTGGGCCGCGAGGCGCGGCCCACGGCGCCCGGGGCGGGCGCGGTCCCGCGATCAACTGCATGGTTCCGGTTAAGTACATCCAGGGCTCGCTCTCCGCTGGGGGAGAGGAGAGGCTTCGGACGGCCGCGCGGCGGGCGGGGCACGGATGGTTTTCAGGCCGCAAAAAAGGACACCGGTGGGGTGAGACTCGGTCGAACCCCCTTTGGAGCGCAGCGAGGCGGGCGGAGTGAGCATCCCTCAGGCCGCCGGGCTTCACCGGAGAGGCTCGCGGTGCTCGCACCCCGACTCGGTGTCGGGGTAGTATCGGCTCAACGGGTCTGGCCACACCAACGCGGGCGTAACGGGCACGCCGCGCCGGCACGCCGCGCGGGACAGGAGATTTTGCCGCCGCTGGGCCGGCGCGTTTTCCGTCGCTTGGGACGAAGCGGCCTGAGCGCCGTGCCGCGTGAGACGGGCCGCCTGTCCTTTCGAGTCATGGAAGCAGGAAGTTCAACCGGAGATTGGATTGACGCCGCTGTCACCTATAGATTACACTGCGCCGGTGATTGGGAGGGAGATCAAGAAGCTTGAGCTTCAGAACGGACTCGTCCCGTTTGACGAGTGGTTCGATTCCCTTCGCGATCGGAAAATGCAGGCGGCGGTGGATACACGTCTGGCCCGCGTGCAAATCCGTGGGCGGCGGAGTGTTTGAGTTGCGCATCGCCTTTGGCCCTGGGCTTCGCGTCTATTACGGGCTGCAGGGCCGACAGGTCGTGGTGTTGCTGGGCGGCGGCGACAAAGGCAGCCAGACGCGCGACATCTGCCGCGCGCAACAGTCATGGAAGGAGTTCACGAAACATGCGTCTTAAAAATTACAGAACTGACCTGCTCAAACGGCTGCGCGATCCCGAATACGCCGCCGAATATCTCGCGCAAGTGCTGGCGGAAAAGGACAGCGCGGCCTTCCTGATCGCGCTCAAGGACGTGGTGGAAGCCGTGGGCGGCGTTGGCCCTCTCGCCGCGCGCGTCGGACTCAAGCGACCGAGCCTCTACAAAATTCTGTCGAAGAACGGCAATCCCACGCTCGCCACGTTGCAGGAGATTTTGCAGCCGCTGGGCCTGCGCGTTTCCGTCGCGCTGGACGAAGCGGCCTGAGCATCGCGTGCCCCAGAACTGTAGCAGGGCCGCGCGAAAGCTTCTCCCTCTCCGCTGGGGGAGAGGGCCGGGGTGAGGTGCGGCTTCTCGCGAGACTCTGTCGAGTCCCATTTCGAGCGCAGCGAGGCGGGCCGGCGCTAATTCTCTGAGGCAGGAAAGTCTGTGAAGTGAAACGGGTTAACCTTGATGACTGGACAATTGCGCCCCGACTTTTTACCTTCCCTGGATGAACTCAGGTGCGACCTTGCCCACGGCCGAA